>ENA-OQCE01001236-OQCE01001236.1-human-gut-metagenome-genome-assembly--contig:-NODE-1236-length-10685-cov-1.585243_pt1 | contig 10685 bp, 14 predicted proteins | sample MGYA00242495_ERZ504572 | MGnify/ENA primary metagenome ERZ504572 (study PRJEB26092, sample SAMD00036228) | human gut metagenome | host: Homo sapiens | study: EMG produced TPA metagenomics assembly of...
TTCTTGATCTTTGCCCAAACGGAGTTGAGCACAAGCTATGCGTACCATCGTAGTACTCCTTCTATTCTTTACTGTAAAATGCGCTGCAAACGGCGGACCGTTTCCTGCAAGACTTCCATGGACGTTGCAAAAGGCATGCGGATACAATTTTCAGCGCCCCTGCCGAAGGATCGCCCGGTGCTGCCGCTACATGACCTTCTTTCAGGAGGTATTCGCTCAGAGCCAGGGAATCCATACCGCGATAATCGATCTGCGGCAAAACATAGAACGCACCTTGCGGAGCCCGGCATGTAATGCAGGGAATTTCATTCAAGGCTTGCACGAAATACTGACGCCGTTCAGCATATTCCTGACACATCCGACTGACGTCGGCTTCGCAGTCCAGGGCCGTAAGAGCCGCACTCTGTACAAAAGACGTCGCACAATTGAGAATATGCTGTTGGACTTTGGCCATTTGACGCATCAAATCCGGAGCGGCCGCGACGTATCCCAGCCGCCAACCGGCCATGGCATGGGCCTTTGAAAAACCGTTGAGCGTAACAACGCGGTCCTTCAAGTCCGGCAAACTGGCCGGGCTTATATGTTTGAAGTCATCAAAAATAATTCGTTCATAAATCTCATCGGAGAAAATGAGCAAGTCCCGTTCACAAGCCACTTCCGCAATCGCCTGCAGTTCCTCAGCCTGGCAAACTCGTCCTGTCGGGTTATTGGGAGAGCATAAGACAATGGCCTTCGTCTGCGGAGTAACGAATTTTTTCAATTTCATTTTTTGCGGATAAGATAATTATCTTCGTAGGCCAAGGGAATGCCGACGCTTGGCTCCGGTCAATTCGATGATGGGCTTATAGGACACATAGGCCGGCTCAAAATACAGGGCTTCATCGCCGGCCTGGAGGCATGTAAATAGGCCGATGAAAAGAGCTAATTTCGTGCTGGCTGTGACCAAAATACCTTCCTGGACGGCATCAATCCCATTTTCCATCTGTAGTTTCTGAGCCAATTTTCGGCGCAGTTCCGGCAGCCCCTGACTTTGGACATACGACGTGAACCCGGCCTTCATATCGGCATAGGCTCGTTCGATAATAGGTGACGGCGTCTTGAAATCCGGTTCGCCACCAGCCAGGTTAATAATATCTTGACCTTCTTCTTTCATCTGTTTTGCTAAACTCATAAGCCGTACCGTTGCCGACGGCTGCAGGTCTTTTACCCGTTGACTAATAAAATCACGCATCACTGATCCCCCTGTTTCATGATTGCCATTTTTTGGCAAAGCCCATCAACTCTGCCGTCGTCTGGCCTTGTTGTAAAAGGACTTTCAATTCATCTTCTTTTTTCTTCTTCCCTTGTGACTTTTCAAGGACCTCTTCGGCCCGTTCTTTGGGAATGACGACGACACCGTCGGCATCACCGACAATGATATCCCGGGGTGGACGATACGACCGCCGCATTCGATGACTTCATCGATAGTGCGCAAGTTTCTTTCAGCGTCCCATTGGGGCAGACGCCGCGGGCAAAAACCGGATAATTCATTTCAATAATATCCCGCTTATCCCGGCAAGCGCCATCGATGACGACTCCGGCAATGCCTCTGGCCCGGCAAGACGTCGCAAAGAGTTCTCCGAAGACGCCGGCCTGAAGGTACCCCTGGCACTGAATGACCAAGACGACGCCCGGTTTGGCTTCAGCAATGGCGCGGTGAATCGTCAAGTTGTCTCCTGGCACGCAGGTTACGGTCATGGCATAGCCGGCCATCTCAAAATGATAATCTAACGGTTTAATAGCCGCATCCATACTTCCTTCCCGGCCATTCATATCACAAATATTCCCGGTTGGGATTCCCTTAAAAGCACTGGCAATATCCATCTCGATTCCCCCTGTCAATTTTCTTCGTGCGTCTGTAAATGATGGTACCCCATCTGGGCCCGAGCTTCTTTCAAGGTCTTACCGCTCTTGACCAAGGCTACGATCTGCTGTTCCTTCGCTTCAATGGACTGGGCAATCTGCAGCGTCGTTTCTACGACCTGCAAAGGAATGCAGACGGCACCGTTTTCATCGGCGACAATCAAATCACCGGGGCAGACCTTGACCGATGAAATCGAAACCGGTTCGTTAATGGAAGCCACTTCGACGCGGTCCTTACCGGTCATCATATAGTTTCCTTTTGTAAAGATAGGATACTTGAGGTCCTGAATGGTCTTAACATCCCGGCATACCCCGTCGATGACCGTACCGGCAACACCCTTCCATTCCGCCACCTGCGACATGATATCGCCCCAGACCGTGCAGTACTGTCTGCCGCCATTATCAATGACTACGACATGGCCTTGCGGGACATCGTCGAGAAAATCACCGACATTGCCCTTGGTCTGACCGCAGGGAATATATTGCACCGTAAAAGCCTGACCGCAAAGACGGGTTCCCGGAACAACGGCTTTAATGCCCAACAGTCCTCCGGCAATCCCCTGTTTGTCCAAGGCATCCGTCAAGGAAGACGTATCCAATTCTTTAAAAGCTTCTAAGATTGATGTATCCAATTCGTTATAGTTCATGTTGACTGCATCCTTTCTGTGGTTCAAGAATAATACTATGTTTATTCATGCCTGATAAAAAAATAAATGGCTGTAAGAACGCCGTATAGCACAAGGGCTACGCCAAAGCCGATACGAGTCGTCTCACCATAGGCGATGACGGCAAGGGAAACGACAATGAAAGCTCCTGCGATCCACGTCGTAAAGGGGTACAGAGGCAAACGAAAACTGCTTCTGGTTACTTTGCCGGCTGCCAGCATACGGCGGTAACGATGGTGCGACACCAGGATGATGATATACGTCAGCATAATCGACGTCGAACCGGCGCCGACCATGGCACTAAAGACATCCTGCGGCACGAAGAGCTTAAGACGACGCCGACACAGAGGGAGGCCGCGATAGCGAGGACACAGCGATAAGGGATGCTGTTGGAATTTGTCTTCCGCAGCCACTGCGGCGCCTGATGTTGTTCTGCTAAGTTAAATACCATTCGCGTTCCGGCAAAGAGATTACTGTTAAACGAAGACAAGGCTGACGTCAGTACGACAAAGTTCATGATGCCTGCCGCTTCTTGAATGCCGGCATAGTGGAAAACCTGCACGAAAGGGCTGCCGAAAGTCCCGCCGACCTGATCCCATGGGAAAATACACATGACGACGAATAAGGAGCCGACATAGAAAATAAGAATTCGCAGGAAAATATTGTTGATGGCCTTGGCTAAGGTTTTTTCAGGATTCTGTACTTCGCCGGCCGTATTGCCGATCATTTCCGAACCGCCGTACGCATAGATACAAAACGGCAATGCCATCAAGAACCCAAAGGCCCCTTTCGGGAAAAAGCCTCCATTATTCCATAAATTTGAAATGCCGACAGGTTCTGAAAATTGACCGATACCCACAAAAATCATGAGTCCGCCGAAGAAAATCATCCCGACAATAGCGACGATCTTAATCATGGCAAACCAAAATTCAAATTCTCCAAAGTTATGGACTGCCATAAAATTCAGCCCGACGATCAGGAGAAAGGCTAAAAAGGACCATAACAATCGCGGCGTATCGGGCAGCCAAAACTGCATAAAGATAGGAGCTGCAATGATTTCCGCCGTGCAGACTGCCCAAATCATGTACAAGTAATTCCACGAAGCCATGAAGCCGGCCCAAGGGCTGATATAATCCTGGCATGACGGGCAAAGGACCGGAAACGGGATTATGTACGGACAATTCCCCCAAAGCTCTCATGACGATAAAGACGATGACCCCACAGACGATATATTCAAGGATAATCGACGGACCTGACAACTGAATCGCTGGTGAAGAACCCAGGAAAAGGCCGACGCCAATAGCCGTGCCAATGGACATCAACTGTATATGCCGTTCTTTCAAACCACGCTGCAAACCTTCTTTCGTTTTTTCAACCATAGTATTTTCCCCCTCTTATGTCCGACCGAGCTGAGACTGACCAGAACATAGGCACGTGACCATCCATGATAAGCCGAGCCGTTCTGTACATCGCAGCCTTACGCACCACGATAGTATCCTTTTCAATATCGACCATTGATTCTGCCGGAATGACACCGGCCGGATGGCCGATGCGAATATCCTGCTGTTGTTTGGACTCCGGACGAACCACCTGACTGACGACGGTTCCGGGAATCTTGGCAGCAATGGCCAAGGTAACCGTCGATGTCACGGGGTAACTCTTATGGACCTGCTGCATGAATAGTAATCGGCTGACGACATCGACATCTTTTGCTTCTACCTGTTTTCCATCAAAAGTCTCATACGCAGCCGGCGGACTTACTAAGGCAATGAAGGGACGTACCCCGACTCTTGCACGGAAGACTGCCAATGCTGTACCATTCCGATTTTTTCAGCCGCTTTTCCTCGTATTTCTTCTAATAAGGCCATGACTTCCGGATTTGACTCAATCATTTTCGGCGTTTCAAGGCCCGTCAAATTAAGTTCGCCGGCCGGGACAAAGACCAAGGGGTTGCCGACATCAAAGATGGAGACATGATAATTCCGCCCTCCCGCTTCAATGACGTCTGAAACATGTCCAGTCGGCAGCATCTTTCCCGTAAAGGCGCCTTGTCCGTCTTTCCAGTCCAAGATGATCTTAGCCCCCCGTGCCCGGGACACCATCGATATGAAGCTCTCCGTCAACGACAGCTTCGCCGTTGGCGACAGGAATCTCGGCAGTGACGATATTATGAGAATTCGTCAAGTGGATACGCACGGTTGTTACCGGTTCGGTTACCGGCACAAGACCCTGGTGAATGGCAAAGGGACCGACAGCGGCTGCGATATTCCCACAATTTCCTTTGCGGTTAACCAACGCTTTATCGAGTGCCACCTGAGCAAACGTATAATCTACATCTGCATCCGGTCGTGACGACGGACCGATGATAGCACATTTGCTGGTCAATAAGTCTCCGCCTCCCAGTCCGTCAATCTGACGGATATCCGGTGTCCCGAAAATCTGCAAAATCACGTCATCCTGCTGAGACGGATTCGTCGGTAAGTCGTGGGCCATGAGAAAGATTCCTTTGCTCGTACCGCCCCGCATGATCGTACAACGAATCATATCCATGCCTGGATACATAAAACCAACTCCTTTCAAACATTCGTATTTCTTATCCTTATTATATTTCCAAATCATTCATTTGAATAATGAATGATTTGATATTATAATATAGATAACTTAGATATTTTATAAAATGGATTTGCTGTAAGAAAGGAAAATCATGAACATCACGGCCATACGGATTTTCTTAGAAATCGTCAATACCCACAGTCTCTCTAAAGCAGCCGAAAACCTATACTTATCGCAGTCAACAGTCAGTCACCACCTGAAAGCCATGGAAGCCGAGCTCCACAGTCAACTCATCGTCCGCCACCAGGGACAACGAACAATCCATCTGACCCCAAAAGGAGAAAGCTTTCTTCCTCTGGCCGAACGTTGGCTCTCACTATTCAAAGATACACAGGCCCTTCAAACGTCCCAACCGCACAGCATCTTATCCCTGGGCTGCACGGACAGCCTCAATACCTATGTATTGCCGGAGTTGTACCAAAACTTACTCGCTCACGAAGAAACCCTTGACTTAGCCATTCGGACCCAGCATTCACAGGAAATCTATACGCTGCTCCTGAATCACGAAATCGATACGGCTTCGTCATTACGCCTTTCGCCTATAAGAATGTCGTTACGCGGCCTTTGTTCACGGAACCGATGGTGTTATTATGCAAAAAAGACACGCCGCATCCTTCTGGCGCTATCCATCCCCATGATTTGGATGTAAAAGAAGAAATGTTCATTGACTGGAGCCTGAATTCCAGGCCTGGCATGATTTCTGGTTCAATACCGTCACCAGTCCGCGCATCAAATTCAATAACCCGTCCCTATTTCATTATTTTCTGGAACGCCACTACTGGTCTATCCTTCCCATTTCCATGGCCCACGCCCTTCGAAAAGAAATGGATCTGTCCATCTACACCTTGACGTCACCGCCGCCGGAAAGAACGATCTATCAAATTACCCATAAGGAACCCCTTTCGAATCACATTCCACTACTCACAACGTTCCAAAAATATGTCGATGAGTTCCAACAAACGACAACCTTATTCAAAGGACTCTAAACGGAAATAAGCTCCGCCATATGAATGAGTTTTTAAACCCCAAAAAATCCCCGATACCAAGGTATTCCACTTGATATCGGGGATTATAGTTTATTTATTCAATTGTTTGCCTGATTTCCCTTAATGGAAGCGCCAGGTCATGCCGGCATTGAGTTCCCAATCTTTACCGTAAGAACCGTTGAAGGTCCGTTCAAATTCAAACCACAGGCTCCGATCGTGACTGAGTTCGGCTGTGATGCCGGCACCTACATCGTACCATGTGTCGTGATTGGTCTTGTCATAATGGATCCGTTCCAAGCCATCGATAGAGGTCAGGTCAAAGGTGCGGTTACCGGCAAATTCGTGGAGGATGTCGGCTTTGATGTACCAGGATTTCTGTGCATCGATGTCTTTCCCGAGGCGGAAACCTAAGCGGCCGATGAGGCTGTGGACGCTGTCAAAGTTTTGACCGATGCCGTCACTGGCCCGGTAGTTCGTCCCATTGAGGTGAGTATACTGAAGTTGGCTCTGGGGTTCAATGTACCACGAGTCGCGCAGAGCTTTCTTGCGGCCCCATTCGACGCTGGCCTGTTGGTACCAGGTCCCGAAGGAACTCTTCGAGCTTCGCCGTTTATAAGCCTCGTCGTCCCTTCGCCGTTCAATCGGCCAATGCGGCCGACGACGTCAAGGTAATGGCCCTTCTGACCGAGCCAGGTCTGATAGAAGCTGCCCGAGTAGCCCTTATATTTTCCCTGCCCTTCCGTAAAGGACGTCCGATCCCGGAGATAGCTGAAAGATAGGCCCTGACGAAGTACTGTCGTTAGCGCCCGGTTTTACCCTATCGTAGCCGAGTTCAAAGCGATTGCTGTGGCCGTCGTAGCTGTCGCGTCCCAAGTGGCAATAGGTCAAACGGGTCCACATGCCAGCATCTTGGCCATCGGCATAGCGAGCTTCACCGAGACGTTTATTGAGGGTATCCATGTTGGTCGCCATGTCGAAAAGGGTCCGGTTCTGCACGTCCGCTGCCGGGACGATGGGACTTTCGACGCTGCCGACAGAGCCGAAGTACCAATCCGTCGTGTCGCCCGTCGTTTCATGGGTCAGACCGATAATGTAATCATAGAGATGGCCCTTATTGACGTTGCGCTGCTGAATGGAGCTGGTAAGTACAGCGTCGCTGTTATTGAGTTCGGCAACATAGAGGCGGTCGTTAACCCCCATTTTATCGAGGTTCATGACGGTCGGATCACTCACTAAAGCCTGCGTCCCGGTGGCGCTGTCGGTAACGGTCAGATAATCGCTGTTGGCCGTGACGCCTTTCGTCCCCTGATTAGACAACCAGTCCAAATCCATGACCAAAGTGCCCGTACCGGAGAGGGTCTTGGCCGTAACTTGCTGACCCGTCCGATTGCTGTCGGCCATATTGACGGTGCCGTTATTAGTGAGGTTGGTCAAAGAACTGTCACCGGCCACGTTCCAGACAGTGCCATTCCCAAGGGTCATGTTCAGCATTCCGGTACTGTCCGTACCGTCCGACACGGTTGTCGTCCCCGTCAAATAGGATCCGACCGTATTCAAGTCGAGAGAAACGATACCGCCGTTAGAAACAACATTGCCTTCAATGTATTTATCCGTATCGGCTGCCGCCGCATCGATGACACCACCGTCAGCAGTCCGCAAAGCCGTGTCGCTGCTATATAACGTCAACGGTCCATTGAAAAGAATCGTCCCGCCATTAGTGGCCACAGCTCCGTCAGCCGTATCCATAACGGCTTCTCCATCAAGCGTAATATTGCCGCCATCGGCAGTAAGACCGGTTGATGTACTGCGTAACGTCAAGGGCCCTTTAAAGAGGATAGTTCCACTGTTTCCAGCAATAGCTCCATCCACCGTATCCATGACAGCTTCCCCTTCAAGGTAACACTGCCACCATCGGCGTTAAGTCCCGTTGCCGTACCATGAAGCGTTAAAGGTCCTTTAAAAGGATTGCTCCATCCTTTGTGGCCACGGCACCATTCCCGACTTCCATGACGACAGGTCCTTCGAGGGTAATGCTGCCGCTGTTATTCGCATAAGCTCCGACAGCACCTTCGTTGGCGATAGACATGGTACCGTCAATGACCTTGGCCGTAATCGTGCCGTCGTTGGCATAGAGATTAGACTCGCGAGGATTCGTTGCGTCTTTACCCGCCGTCGAAAGAATCATATCACGCCCAGCCACCAAATTGACCTGACCTTTTGTATCGGCTCGGACGTTAGGAGCTGCTACACTAGCGTCTAAAATAATATCGCGATCAGCTGTAACATCAACCGTACCGTTAATGTTAGCTAAAATCATGCTGGTACCGACGTCGATTCCAGGCGTGATAAATTGGATATCATGGCTAACATCGATATTTATCGTAGATTTATCACCTGCCCACAAAGTTCTTTGTGCATTACTGAAAAAATCCCTACCCTTTAAAGAAAAAGATGAATTATTTGTAACTCCTATAGCAGGCGGTGATGACAAATTCGTAATATGAAATAAGACGTCGTTATCAGCCACTACTTCAACAGAAGAATTACCCACAATTTTAAACAAATTGGCTGAGCGAATGCTGTTTATTACGATGTTGTGACCAGCGTTGATTCTCGCCTTCATCTCAGAGGCAAAAGAATTGACAGGACTCCCTTTCTTATGTTTATGATTATAGACAATGTCACGCCCCGCTTCAATATTGAGTTGACTCTGCTTACCATAAATGATATTACCGTTACCTTCATTGTCAAAGACAATATCATTGCCGGAAATCATCTCCAATGAGGAGTCATTGCTCATGGCAATTATTGGATAGCCTCCTACGTTAGCCTGGTTAAACAATAAGTCACGACCGGCCTGCACCTTCGCCTTTCCTCCATCCTTAAGATAAGTATATTCGTAGGATTCTCATTTGTCATAGTCACATCGCGACCAGCCGATAGATGAAAGAGATTATCCCCAACAATAGAAATAAGAGTTGCCGGTGAATCAGACCTCTTTTTATTCAACTGAATATCATTCCTGGCATCTAAGGAAATCTTATGCCTGATCCAACGGCATATATGAGATTAGCCTTATGTGTGGTGCCGGTGATATTCCAAGCATTCACAATCTCCGCCTTATTATTGCTCCCACCTGTCAAATTGATAAATGAGCCGTAGTCGCCAGCAGTAAGATTCTTTCCATTCATGTCGAAGGTAAAGGAATTCCCATCTGCCCGGTTAGTTGAAATGATAGACATTGTATCATTATTGTTCTCCAAATCAGCTTCTGGCCCATTGGTGATAGTTACGTCATTTTTAGCTTGAACAGCTTTTTCACTCTCATCAAAGTAAATGGCATGTTCTCTACCTTTAATTTCATATGTACCACCGATATCATTCTCATCGGTCCAAGGATAATAAGACGCCGAACAGATACCGGCAACAGGCATAGCCATCAGTACGGTCAAGATACAGGCCCGCAATATATTCTGTCTCTCTTTACTCATAGACTCCACTTCCAATCAACATAATTTGTTTTATTTACTTATATTGTAAATCAAATCTAAGTGTAAATCCACACAAATATATTATTATTATTTATTTTAATCGATATTTTAATTGTAATATTGGAACATGATCCATAAAAATAAGCCCTTTCTTTCGAAAGGACTTTTAGCAAAATATCACTTATTTAATTTTTCTCTTTTATCGGCTAAAAAGCTTCTGCTTCTTTGCCGATTGCTTCTAAATCGAGGCCTTGGCTGCGAGCGCCAAAGATACAGCCACAGTAGGGTTGGCGATAGAGATCATAGGCTTCGGCCATCTTGGTCGACGTCAGGAATCCGTTGCCTTTTTTGAAATCTGTAGGCAAGTAAGCAATGCCGTATGCTTCTTCAATCTCCCGGCCGACGTCATTGATGACCTGTGAATTTTTATGAGGGCTAACGGTCAAGGTCGTCGTGAAGTAATCGTAGTCGAGTTCCTTCATCTTTTCAGCCGCGGCCTTCATGCGCATCTCAAAACAGACGCGGCAGCGAGCGCCGCCTTCCGGCTCGTCTTCCAGGCCTTTTACGGCTTCAAAGTAATCCTTCGGCTCATAAGGGGCGGCCAAAAAGTGGACATCGTGGCCGGTCTTCTCGTTATACTCGGCAATGAACTGCTGCTGTACCCATTCCCGCCGCTTGTATTCGGCTTCGGATGGATATTGGGATTGAAGAAATACACCGTCACGTCGGCAACCTCAACCAGGCGGTCCAAAACGGCCGTACTGCAGGGGCCGCAGCAGGAATGGAGCAGGATGCGGGGCTTGACGCCGTCCTGCTGCCAGCGCTTGGCCATTAGCTGGTAGACCGTATCGTAGTTGATCCGCTGATTGGGATTCATACGGGATAAAATTTCATGATAGTCAATCATCGTCTATACTCACTTTCTGTCGCCGAAAAGGCGCGAAAAGCACATCGTCGAATTCGTAAAAAAACACCCGCGCGGCACGAGCTGCGTGGGTTCCTATGTCAAATTGGTGGAGCATAGGGGG
>ENA-OQCE01001237-OQCE01001237.1-human-gut-metagenome-genome-assembly--contig:-NODE-1237-length-10682-cov-1.614969_pt1 | contig 10682 bp, 14 predicted proteins | sample MGYA00242495_ERZ504572 | MGnify/ENA primary metagenome ERZ504572 (study PRJEB26092, sample SAMD00036228) | human gut metagenome | host: Homo sapiens | study: EMG produced TPA metagenomics assembly of...
CAATTACTTCTTGAGAGTTCATGTGAGCGAATTTAGTTTGCGCCATAGCTCCCAGAGGGAGGGCAAACATAACTACGAGCAGTGCGATTTTTTTAAGCATAATATTTTAACTATTTATTTTGAATGATAATTCTTTGTATAGGCTGCAAATGTATGAAATTAATTTGAATATCCTAATTTTGCAAGCACTTCATTGCTAATATCAATATTCGGAGAGGCAAAGATGATGCTTGATGCGGATGCGCGATCCACTACTACAGCGTAACCTTTCTGTGTGGAGATTGCCTTTACAGCTTCATAGATTTCATCTTGGATGGGCTGCATCAGCGCTTCACGCTTTTTGAAAAGTTCGCCTTCCGGACCGAAGTATTTACGGCGCAGTTCGGCTGCGGATTTCTCTTTGGCAACAATCTCTTCTTCTTTCTTTGTCTTTTGTGCATCGGAAAGAGTTTTAACGGATGCCTGGTAGCTGTCGTACAAGCTCTTGGCTTCTTTGCCCAGCTTCTCGACTTCGTTTTGCCACTGTTTGGACACTTGGTTCAATTCATTGCTCGCACTTTGATAGGCAGGGATATTCTTTAGGATATATTCCATGTCGATCAAGGCAAACTTCTGTGCATTGGCTGTAATGCCTGCGGCAAACAGCAGAAACATGATTAATAAACTCTTTCTCATAATGTTCTGGTTTTAGTTAAACAAATTAGAACTCTTGTCCCAGGATGAAGTGGAACTGGCTGCCGCCGTATTGCTTGGAACCGAGTACCTTGTCGAAACCGTAGGCCCAGTCGATACCCATCATACCAATCATAGGCAGGAAGATGCGGACACCGACACCGGCAGAACGTTTCAAATCAAACGGGTTGAACTTGTTTACGTCGTGCCAGGCGTTACCGGCTTCAACAAAAGTTAACGCATAAATACTGGTACTTGTTTCCAACATCAGCGGATATCTTAATTCCAAACCGAGACGTGCGTATGCATAACCTTCGTAGCCATAAGGAGTAAGAGAGCTGTTCTCATATCCACGCAAGGCGACACTTTCGGTTGCATAGCTGGAATATCCTGTCATACCGTCGCCACCTACGTCAAAGGTTTCAAACGGAGATTTCTTGTATTTGTTGTAGTGTCCCAACAGACCGAATTCTACGCGTCCCATCAGCACCGGAGTGCGTTTTACGGCGATAGGTCCATCAACGGGATGTATACTTTGGATTTGAATTTCCACTTGTGGTATTCTATCCATTTGTGCATCTTGTTCATATCATCCTGATTGCTGGTACTGTACTTGCTGTAATCTGTACCGTCGAACAGGGAGTAGGGCGGCGTCAATTGTGCCGACAGCGAGAATTCGGAACCCTGGCGCGGATAGATAGGATTGTCGATAGAACTGCGCGACAAGGTGAGGTTTATACTCAGGTTGTTACACTTACCGTTGGTAACGGGGAAGTATTGCCAGTCGCTCAGAATATAACGCTGGTAGGACAATTCTGCCGTAAATTGGAAGTAGTCATCCGGCCATTTCAAACGCTTACCGAACATTACAGCCAATCCCCACATCTGGATGGACTTGTCGGGGTCGTAATAGTTTTCATAATTGTTATAGTTGCCATAGTTGTACATACCATAACCGTACATGCCGCTATAGTAGCTGTTGTAATAACTGTTCATGTACGCATCGTTATAGTAACGGCTGCTGATATCTGTCTGGCGGGAGTAGAATGCAGATACGGAGAACGCATTCGGACGTTTGCCGCCGAACCACGGGTCGTAGAACGATACACTGTATGACTGATAGTATTTGGCATTGGTCTGGCCGCTGATAGTCAGTGTCTGGCCGTCACCCTGCGGCAGGATACCGCGGTAGTTCTCACCCGGATGCAACAGGTTGGCAACGGAGAAGTTGGTGAACTTCAGACTCAGTTTACCGATAATACCTGTCTGTCCCCAACCGGCAGAGAACTCTACCTGGTCGTTGGCTTTGGAGACGAGGTCATAACCTATATCCACCGTACCGTCTTCCGGTTTGGCTGGATATCCGGTTGGATTTGTTCGGGGTCAAAGTGTCCCATTTGCTGGATTTCACGCATGGAACGCATCAGGTCTTCACGGCTGAAAAGTTGTCCCGGACGGTACGGAGCTCACGGCGGACTACGTTTTCATACAAACGGTCGTTACCGTTGATGCTGACTTTATTGATAGTAGCCTGACGGCCTTCGAAGATACGCATTTCCAGGTCGATGGAGTCACCTACGATATTTACTTCCACGGGGTCGAGCGAGTAGAAGAGGTAACCGTTGTTGTAGTAGAGGTTGCCGATAGCGTCTTCATCTGTACTGGTACGTTCTTCCAGCAGCTTCTGATTGTAGACGTCGCCCTTCTTCATACGGAGCAGGAAATTCAGTTGCTCGGAAGGATAGAGGGTGTTACCTACCCACGTTACATTGCGCAAGTAGTATTTCTGTCCTTCTTCGATTCCATGAAGATATCCACCGTACGGTCGTCATAAGACTTGATGCTGTCTTTTACAATCATGGCATCACGATAACCCAATTCGTTGTATTTGTCTATAATCAGTTGCTTGTCGGCTTCAAAATTTTCTTCGACGAACTTTTTGGTACGGAAAAGGTTGAGCAGTTTGCCTTTTTCATTCGTTTTCTTCATCACACGTTTCAGCTTCTTGGTTGTGATGGCCTGATTACCGGTGATTGTAATCTGATGTACCTTTACTTTCTCCTTTTTGTCGATATTGATATCTACCAGGACTTGGTTCTCGTTGTTGGGATCATCCTTTTGCGTGATGATGATGTCGGCATTCTTGAAACCCTTATCGTCAAAGTAGCGCTTAATCAACGTCTTGGCGCGGTCTATCAGGTTGGGGGTAATCTGGTTTCCTTTAATCAGACCTACCCGGGCTTCCAAATCTTCACGTTCCGACTTCTTTACACCGTGATAGCGAATATCGGAAACGCGGGGGCGCATCGTCAGGTGGATTGTAAGCCAAATCCGGTCGCCCTCGATTTTATCCGCAGTAACTTGCACGTCGGAGAACAATCCGTGACGCCAGTAGCGTTTGCAGGCTTGCGTTATTTCATCGCCGGGCACGGTAATTGTCTGGCCTTTTGATAATCCGGATAAACCGATGATTACATAGTCTTCATAATTCTTGGCTCCAACTACCTTAATATCCGCTATTTCATATTTCTTGGGTGTTCCCGAATAAAGAATAACCGGTTTTTCGGTTTCATCGGTATTGCTGGTGTCCTGTGCCGAGCTGGTCAGTACACAGCTAAAGAGGCAGATAAACGTTACGAGTATGGAGGAAATACGATAGTACATTTTTTTAATTTACTATATTTACGATTTACTATTTACAATTTGTGTTTGTCCGGTCAGCGGATTTGTTCGCTGGTTTTTCCGAACCTGCGTTAACGCTTCTGATAGTCGTGGATGGCTTTGTGAAGTTCCGCTTCACGGAAGTCAGGCCAGTAGGTGTCGCAGAAATAAAGTTCCGAGTAGCACATTGCCAGAGCAGGTAGTTGCTCAAGCGGATTTCTCCGCCCGTACGTATCAATAAATCCGGATCGGGCATGAAGTCGGTGGCAAGATATTGGGACAACAGGGTGCTGTCAATCTGTTCGGGAGTCAGTTCGCCTTTTTGCACTAAGGCTGCAAGGCGGCGGGCGGCTTCCGTTATTTCCCAGCGGGACGAGTAGCTGATTGCCAGTACCAGAGACATCCCAGTATTATTTGCGGTATGTGCTATACAGGTTTCCAAACGTTCCCGCACATTGTCGGGCAGCTTGGTCAGATCTCCGATAACCCGGAAACTGATGTTGTTTTTCATGAATGTTTCCTCTTCGATAGAGTCGAACAGAAGCGCCATCAATGCAGCGACTTCATTAGAGGGGCGATTCCAGTTTTCGGTGGAGAACGTATATAAAGTCAGATATTTGATGCCTAATTTAGACGCTTCTTCTGCAATGACATGCACTGTCTCGGCGCCGGCCTGGTGTCCATAGCTGCGCTCTTGTCCGCGCAACTTTGCCCAACGTCCGTTGCCGTCCATGATAATTGCCACGTGTTGTGGAATCCGGCTTAAATCAAGTTCTTCTTTATTTAGCATCTTTTTATACTTACATCTCTTGTCTTGGTTACTATTCTCGTTTTATACTTTTATATATATAAAGGAAACAGAAATAATGAATTTATTGCACCCTGACTGGCATCAGCTTGTTAAGATGTCCGCGCCAAACGGCAGCATCTGTTCCGTTTCCGCCGAAGATAACCCATATATAAGGGCTGTCTGCAACAATGGAATAGGGAGCAGTTATATCTGTCATATCTTTATGTAACAAGAATTTTCTTTGAGGCTCACGCCAGGAAATACCGTCAACGGAAGAATAAATGGCATCAAGCTTGTTTTCATCTTTGCTGCCGAAGATATAAAAGTTCTCACCATAGTACATTACGGCAGGATTGGCAAATTTCGGACAATACACATCATAGGAACTGGTGTTTGCCAATGAATACCAGTCTTTGCCGTTGGAAGAAACCCAGGGAATGGTTTGCTGAACGTCTTTTTCCGTACGACCCACTACCATTGCCTGTGACTGATTGTTGCTGTCAAAATTGGTGGAGTAGATATGTGATGTAGGAAAGTCAGACTCTGCCTTACCCATATTTCCTTCTATCTTGTTGCCTTGATTGTCAACTGTGTAAACTTCACCGTTTGAGGTAACGACAGTCAGCACATCGGTAAAACCGGCAATCAGTGTCCGGATATTGCTGTTCCCTTCCCAATTGGCTGGTGTCCAATTTATTCCGTCATCGGAAGAATGTGCCGTACCGTCTTCTGTCACGATGTAAAGTCTTTGTTTCTCATCTTCTCCGTCTTTGTATTTCAGGCAGACGAGGGATTCCAGTTTTGCATTGTCGGGAAGTTTAGCTCCGGACATTGCATCCCAGCCGTATGTTTCTTCTGTGTCCAGCCAATATGCACCTGCTCTTGTCTGTGTTTTCTGTGCCGCAGATTGTGTAAATACCCACAGCTCGTTGTTGAATAGGATGGCCTTTTGTTCACCTGAAAGTGTCGGTGCACTTCCCATTTTATCCCACACTAAGGAGTCCGGATCCTGCTTGTGTACTCTGATTTCAAGGGAATATTCATTTACGGTAAAGCCGTCCGGGGCATGTATTTTTGAATTTCATCCCGTTTTCGGTATTTATGGCTTTCGTAAGATTTACCGAGTCGGCTCTGTTGAATATCGTATCACCGCTGATACTATTCATTTCATCTCTTGAAGTAATCCAGCCGCTTACGGTGAACGTGTCAATTAATATGCGGTCGATAATCGTATCTGCTCCTATAGGCAATGAATCCTGGTTGTAGATTTTTCTTCTTAACTGGTCTATCGTGAATTTATAATGTTTGCCGTATACCGTATCAATGCCAAAAGCATGTACCGTTGCATCGGAGCTTAGTTCTACCGTGTCGTCAGAGTCCAGGCACGAGCTTATTGCGATTGATACAAAAAGAAAACTTGCGATTATAGCTAAAAACTTTATTCTCATTTGAAAGATAGTGTTTATTTACAAGTTGCAAAAATAGGAACATTTTTTTCTATAAACAGCTTTATCGGCAAGTTTTATATAAAATTATAGATAATATGGCTGTTTTTCTCGATAAAAATGCCCTTGAATAAGGCTGTTAGCCTAATCTTGTGGCGCTGTAATGCCGGAAATTCCTGCCGAAATAAACTTCGTTGGTACAGGGCGCTTTATTGCCAATTTCAGGTGCCTTGATACCGGATAATAGCGTTAAAGGACTTTCTTCGACAAAGGCTTCGTCCCATAATTCCGCATCGATAAAGGACTGTAACAGGATGTTTCCGCCTTCGACTAACAGAGATTGTAGTCCCTGCATGTACAGGTGTTCCATGATTTGCGGCAGTATATTCCGTTGGAAGTCAATGGGGATGTATTCAACGTTGGGCTGTGGCTGGCACGGTTTCTCGGTGAACACAAGTGTGCGGACATTTCCATCGAATACATGCAGCTTGGGAGACAGCCGCAACTGTCTGTCTGTTACGATTCGTACAGGCGACCGGCTTGCCAGTTCCGTACAGTCAGGCTGGGGTTGTCCAGCTCTGCCGTACGTGTACCTACCATGATGGCATTGTGCTCTGCCCGTTTCTTATGCACAAGCATGGATGTCAGGGGGTGGATAGAATGACCGGTTGCCCGTCCTCACGGTTCTTATCGATGTATTTGTCGGCAGACTCCGCCCATTTCAGGGTAATGTAGGGGCGACGAAGGGTATGAAACGTGATAAAACGCCGGATTAGATTTCTGCATTCATCTTCCAGCACCCCGGTGATGACTTCCCGCCCTGCATCTTTCAGCTTCCGGATTCCCCGTCCTGCTACTTTGGCAAACGGTCCTGGCAGCCGATTACGATGCGCGGAATCTTTTTCTCTATGATAAGGTCGGCGCAGGGTGGTGTTTTTCCGTAGTGGGCACAAGCTCCAGGCTGACGTAGATTGTAGAACGCTTCAGCAACGAGGGGTCTTTTACGGAGCGGATTGCATTGACTTCGGCGTGCGCTTCGCCGCAACGCACATGGTATCCCTCACCGATAATTTTTCCGTCGCATACGATTACTGCGCCCACCATCGGGTTGGGAGCTGCATTGCATAACCCGTTTTGGGCTAGCTGAATGCAGCGGCGCATGTATTTTTCTTCTTCCATACTTTGTATTACTCTTAAACTTCCACTATTTTTGCAGCCCGAAATGCCGAATGTTATGACTGTTTCCGTTTCTCATATCCGCCATGCTTTGCAGGAGAGTTACTCTGCGCAAGAAGCTGCCAATCTGTCCCGCATTGTCTGTTGCGAAATGCTGGGGCAGACTGCGGTCGATTATTACCTGGGCAAAGATATGATTTTATCCCCAAAAGAGATGCAGGATTTAGACACCATTCTTGCCCGCTTGCGTAATTTCGAGCCGATACAGTATGTGCAGGGCACCGCCCGTTTTCTGGAACGCTCCTACTATGTGGCCCCCGGCGTGCTGATTCCCCGTCCGGAAACGGAGGAGCTGGTGGAGGTGATGCTGAAGGAAGTTCCGTCCGGAGCCCGTATTCTTGACATCGGGACGGGGAGCGGCTGCATTGCCATTTCTCTCTCCAAGATGCTGCCGGATGCCAAAGTGACGGCATGGGACATTTCGGACACCGCCCTCCGCATAGCCCGCCGCAATAATGAGGCATTGCAGACATCCGTGTGCTTTGTACAGCGGGATGTGCTGGCGTATGTTCCCGGCAGCGGGGAACGGTATGATGTGATTGTCAGCAATCCGCCATACGTCACTGAATCGGAAAAGCAGGAAATGGAGCGCAATGTCTTGGACTGGGAACCTTTTTCGGCATTGTTTGTTCCGGATAATGATCCGCTGCTTTTTTACCGGCGCATTGCAGAGTTGGGTAAGGTTATGCTGGCGTCCGGCGGCAGACTTTATTTTGAGATAAACCGTGCGTTCGGGGAAGCTACGGCAACGATGCTTCGCGCACAGGGGTACACCAATCTACGGGTGTTGAAAGATATTTCCGGAAATGACCGAATAGTAATCGCAGAACGATGATAGAAATTACAGAAACAGATGCTTTAAGCCGCGTGGCTGCTTATTGCTCCACTGCGGAGCATTGCCGTGCGGAAGTTACGGAGAAGTTGCAGCGTTGGGGTATTCCCTATGATGCCATAGACCGCATAATCAACCGTTTGGAACAGGAGAAATATATTGACGAGGAACGTTTTTGCCGTGCCTTCATTCATGATAAGTACCGCTTTGCCAAGTGGGGGAAGATAAAGATAGGACATGGCGCTTCAACTGAAGAAAATTCCCCAAAGTGTATTTTACCGTTACCTGAATGAAATCGACGAGGATGAATATCTTGCCATATTGGATAATTTGCTGGCGGTAAAGCGCAAGAGCGTGCATGCGGAGAATGAGTACGAACTGAACAATAACTGGTGCGTTTTGCTTTGAGCCGGGGGTTCGAAATGAAAGATATCCGCCACTGTATTACGCTTTCTGATGAAAATGACGAATTGGAATAAAATTTATCCGTATTCTTTTTTATTCTCGTCAGCTTTCTGTATTTTTGCGGCATATTTATCATAATAGTTAGTTTGGCTATGAAACTTTAGAAAGATTGTTTGCAGAGAAGTTGCTGAAGATTAAGGCGATTAAACTACAACCCGCTAACCCGTTTATCTGGCGTCAGGATGGAAATCCCCGTTTTACTGTGATAACCGTAAGACTCTTTCATATCCTTCTCTCCGTAATTTCGTGAAAGTGGAAATTACACGTCTGATTCTGGAACGTTTCGGTCAGGTTGATGCCATTGCCGGTGTTGCTACGGGAGCTATTCCCCAGGGTGCATTGGTGGCGGATGCGTTGAACCTGCCGTTTGTATATGTACGCTCTACCCCGAAAGACCACGGTTTGGAGAACCTGATAGAAGGTGAACTTCGTCCGGGTATGAAAGTGGTGGTGGTAGAAGATTTGATTTCTACCGGCGGAAGCAGTCTGAAAGCTGTTGAAGCCATCCGTCGCGACGGATGCGAAGTAATCGGTATGGTTGCCGCTTACACATATGGATTCCCCATTGCAGAAAAAGCATTCAAGGATGCAAAAGTTCCTTTGGTGACATTGACCAATTACGAAGCTGTGATGGAAGTTGCCCTTCGCACCGGTTACATTGAAGAGGAAGATGTGCTTACGCTGAACGAATGGCGTAAAGACCCCGCGCATTGGGAAGCCGGAAAATAAGACTTATTTTACATAATGATAGATTATGACAAAAGAGCCATTCGGATAGTTGCTGTCCGGATAGTTCTTTTTGTCTTTTAAAGACCATTGTATTATGACTAAATTTGAAAGTGCGGTAAAGGTGATACCTGCTTCGCAAAAAGCTGTTTATGAGAAGCTTTCAGACCTTAGCAATTTGGAGAAAGTGAAAGACCGCCTGCCGCAGGACAAAGTGAAGAATTTGAGTTTCGATGCGGAAACATTGTCGATAGAAGTACCGCCGGTTGGGAAAATAGTATTACAGATTGTAGAGAAAGAACCTTGCAAGTGCATCAAGTTTGCAACAACAACCTCGCCTCTGCCTTTAACCTGTGGATACAGATAGTGCCCGTTACGGAGACGGAATGTAAAATGAAGCTTACCATCGGAATGGAGTTGAATCCGTTTATGAAAACCATGGTGCAGAAACCTTTGCAGGAAGGATTGGAGAAAATGGCGGAGACTTTGTCGCTGATTAATTATTAATTACTAAATCTTATGGCTCAGAAACTTTGGGAAAAATCCGTTCAGGTAAATAAGGATATAGAGCGTTTTACGGTGGGGCGTGACCGTGAGATGGATCTTTATCTGGCAAAGCATGATGTGTTGGGTTCCATGGCACATATCACGATGCTGGAAAGTATCGGTTTGCTGACAAAAGAAGAATTGTCCCTGCTGCTTGCGGAGTTGAAGAATATCTACGCAACTGCTGAGAGCGGGGAGTTTGTGATAGAAGAGGGGGTAGAGGATGTTCACTCTCAGGTGGAATTGATGCTGACCCGTAAATTGGGTGATGTAGGAAAGAAAATTCATAGCGGACGTTCCCGTAATGACCAGGTGCTGCTCGACTTAAAGCTCTTTACCCGTGCGGAGATAAGGGACATAGCCGAGGCTGTAGAACAGCTTTTCCATGTGCTCGTCATGCAGAGCGAACGTTATAAAGATGTATTGATGCCGGGTTATACCCACTTGCAGATAGCGATGCCGTCGTCGTTCGGACTGTGGTTTGGCGCTTATGCCGAGAGTCTGGTGGATGATATGCTGTTTTTGCAAGCGGCCTTTAAAATGTGCAACCGCAATCCGTTGGGTTCTGCTGCCGGATATGGCTCGTCTTTCCCTTTGAACCGTACAATGACTACCCGGCTGTTGGGCTTCGATTCATTGAATTATAATGTGGTGTATGCCAGATGGGACGCGGTAAGATGGAGCGTAACGTGGCTTTTGCGCTGGCAAGCATTGCAGGCACCGTTTCCAAGCTTGCGTTCGATGCCTGTATGTTCAACAGCCAGAACTTCGGATTTGTGAAACTGCCCGATGACTGTACTACCGGTTCGAGCATAATGCCGCATAAGAAGAATCCGGATGTGTTTGAGCTGACACGTGCTAAATGCAACAAACTGCAATCATTGCCCCAGCAGATAATGATGATAGCCAATAACCTGCCTTCCGGGTATTTCCGCGATTTGCAGATTATTAAGGAAGTATTCCTGCCTGCTTTCCGGGAGTTGAAGGATTGTTTGCAGATGACGACCTATATTATGAATGAAATCAAAGTGAACGAACATATTCTGGATGACGATAAGTACCTGCTTATTTTCAGCGTGGAAGAGGTAAACCGTCTGGTGCGCGAAGGCATGCCGTTCCGAGATGCTTATAAGAAGGTCGGTCTGGACATTGAGGCTGGCAATTTCTCTCATGACAAGACAGTGCATCATACGCACGAAGGCAGTATCGGCAACCTCTGCAATGATGAAATATCTGGTTTGATGCAGAAAGTTGTGGACGGCTTTAATTTTGAGGTAATGGAACAGGCCGAAAAAACGTTGCTCGGCCG
>ENA-OQCE01001238-OQCE01001238.1-human-gut-metagenome-genome-assembly--contig:-NODE-1238-length-10676-cov-3.669732_pt1 | contig 10676 bp, 19 predicted proteins | sample MGYA00242495_ERZ504572 | MGnify/ENA primary metagenome ERZ504572 (study PRJEB26092, sample SAMD00036228) | human gut metagenome | host: Homo sapiens | study: EMG produced TPA metagenomics assembly of...
TATCCATAGTCCTACCAGTTATGATGAAGCTGCTTCTGACAGCTGTAAACAAGTGAATTTCCGGACGGAAGCCCATCTTCTCCGACAGCCAAGGGCAAATCAGGGACAATTTTTCCGGCCTGTACGCTTCAAGCCACTTGATGGCCCGTTCATACCGTTCCTTGCGTATCTCGCTTCCCATCTTTTGCGGCATGGCTGCACTCATGTGGTAAAGTGAAATGTCGCAGGTGTACATGACAATGAGGCGGTTCCGATGTTCATCCTGTGCAGAGAAAATGGCCGTACAGTCGTATTTCGGCCGTAGATAACCGGCAATTTCTTCCCGGGCTTCCGCTTCTGCATTGGTACGGTTTTCCGGGCTTACCTGCGAGATAACCTTTAATGCGTTGTCGCCGATGACAACTTTGTAATCTTCTTCTGTAATGAACATGACTTTACTTTCATTTAGTGATGAACAATGCCATTTTTTCTATATCCCGGATAGTGGTTCCCTTGCGGAAACGGTGGCGGTGAATCAGTTCACAGATGTTCCTTTTGGGGACAACTTTCAGTTTGCCACCCATATACAGGACGTAGTACTTTCTTCCGTAGAGCTTGGCGTACTTGCAAGCACGGGCAACGGCACGTTTATAGCGCCATGCAAAAATCATTCTTTTAATCAGCTGTATCATGTTACCATATATTTTTGGCGGTCGGCCTTTTACCGAACACCGGTTGAAAACTCTCCTGCCTTGAATTGCGCTGCAGCATCCAGATGGCTCCCTCGTCGGCATCCGGTGCATCATCGTGAATACGGCTGCCACGCTCCAGTGCCAAGGTCTGTTCGATTCCGGTCTGCATATCCGGCGATTCTTTCAACTTCTCATTGTAGAATACGAAACCGCGTTCCCATAATGGTGACACCGCTTCGATGCGCTGGAGCTTGTCCGGTTTCTTTCGTTTGTCCGGCATGATGGGCAGTTGGTATCCACGCAGATTCCCTTCTGCCTCAAACTCATCCAGAATGACATCCTGCATGAAGTTCGCTTCCATAAAGAACTGGACGGCTGCCGTATCACGTGTACGCTCGTAGAGGTCGTAAAGCCACCGTACCATCCTGAAACGGTATCCTGCCGGACGTAACAGTCTATAAGGTGCAGTTCCTTCCCAATCTTGCCCCAAAGGCGGCAAGCCTTGTAGTCGTTGGAAGTGGTCGATTTGAAAGAGGGGTCGGTATAGCAGACCAGCATTTCATACTTGGATAGCCTGGGCAGTTTCTTGTAACGAATCCAGTCTGCCCGAAAAATAGTTCCGTCCACGATGGGGTTGTGCATCATCTCCTTTTCCCATGCCCGGTAGCCTACGAAATCCCTGTATTCCTGCGCCTCTTCTTTCGTCCATTTTTCGCGCCATACCGGTTCTCCGTTCTTGTCTATTGCCTTGATGACGGATACATGTACCCCTTTTGTCTTGGTGAGATTGGCCAGCACCGAGTTTTTAGAAATGAGGTTCCCGACCATGATAAAACGCCCCCGGCCCACATCCAGTGCACCAAAAAGGGCTTCTTTCACCCAGTCTGTAATGTCATGCACCCGTTTCTCATTGCGGCACAGTTCGTCGTCATCCAAGTCATCGATGACGATGTAGTCCGGACGTGCTTCCCGGTCTCGCAAACCACGTGGAGACTGTCCGCGTCCGCAAGCCAGGAATTTCACCCCGTTGGCCGCCTTGAACTCCCCATCCTGCCAGGAGGCATTCCCCTGCTGCTTGCCGAAGTCGGCAATGATGCGCTGGTTATGTTCCAGTTCTGCCTGAATATCTCCCAGCAGACGTGTGCTGAGTCCTCACTTTTGCCGACCACCACCATGAAGTTGATGAGACGTTTGGGCTGGAACATCAGCCACAGCGGAACAAAAATGTCCATGTGTGTGGACTTGGCATGGCCACGCGGCCACATGAATACCGCTTTCAGGTTGGGTGTGCCTTTTACTTTAGCCGCTGCCGCATTGTGGAACGGTGCATTGTGGATGGTGCGTATGACTTCCCCGGTGGTTTTGTCACGCAAGGTGAGAAAGTGGGGGAAGTAATATTCACAGAACGCGGCATAGTTACCCTGCAGACGCAGAATACGCCTGTCCTTTTGTGCCGGTGTCTCGCCCGCGAGCAAAGCCGTATCCGTGATGGACTGCACTCTTTTACAGTGTTCCTTCCACTGTTCGTATGCCTGTTTCTTTTCCGCTGCTGTTGCCATAGCCGTTTTTATTTTATGCCCATCTGTTCGGTGATATACAGATCCTGGTACTTGTTGATTGCCCTGACCAGTTCCGGAGTCACTTCCGGGTCGATGGTTGAACGGTATTCAATCCATTTGGAGAATGCCATGAACACTTCAATGACATCCACTACGTTGGCCTTCTTGTCTAACTTTTCAATCACCGCCGAAAGTTTGGCCAGTTTGTCCCCGAGACCAGCTACAAGTGCAGGGTCGTTCGATTCGTTGACTTGAGTAATGAGTGTATCAATGGTGAGCAGGAGTTTGTTCACCAGTTCCGGCCGGGTGACGTTCTTTGCCGCCCTTGCCTCTTTCCATCCGTCAGCCGTGCACCATTTTGAGATGGTGACGCGTGACACGTCCACTTTCTCCGCAATTTCAGTCTGTTCCATGCCGGAAAGGAACAGTGAGCGTGCAAGAGATTTTTTCTTTTCGATTTCTGCCTTTGTCATATAATAAAGAATATAGGGTTAAAGGCAGGCTTCGGAGTCCCTTGCACCTGCCCGATTTATTCGCAAAGTTGTCCGCTTATCAGCTTGCAGCCAAAATAATGTGCAACGGTTTCATAGAAGTGTGCAACCATTGCACACTTTTTTGGCTTCCCGGTAAGTGCTCTGTAATATTGCAGCGCCAATGCATAAAGGCGTGGCATGAGAAAATGAGTAAACGTGTAAGAATTTCAAACGACAGCCTGAACAGCTACGGAAGCCGTGTGTTGACATCGGGCATGAGTGTGGAGCAGTATTGCCGAAACCCGGTACTGCTGTACATGCACCAACGCGGAAACGTGATTGGTTATGTGAAGGACCTTCGGGTAGAGATGGTGAAGTAACCGGGGAACTGGTGTTTGACGAAGCGACCGACCTCAGTAAAAGATGCAAGAAACAGTTTGAATTCGGCAGTCTGAGAATGGTGAGTGCCGGAATAGACATTCTGGAACTGAGTGACCAGCCCGAACATTTGCTGCAGGGGCAGACCAGCCCGACAATAACCAAAAGCAAGCTGTATGAGGTATCACTGGTGGATGTAGGTTCAATGATGATGCCATCGTACTGATGAAGGATGGAAAACAAATCACATTGGGAAAGGATGGTGATTGTCCTTTGCCACTAATCAATAACCAAAAAACAACAGAAGAAATGGAACTGAAACTTTTGGCCCTTCAATTGGGGCTGCCGGAAACGGCAACGGAGGCTGATGTTAATCAAGCCTTAAATGAACTGAAAGCAGCCAAGGCAGAGAATGATTCCCTGAAGCAAGAAAACGGGAAGCTGACTTTGGCCCGTATCACTGGTCTTGTAGAAAAGGCAGTGGTGGAAAAGCGTCTGGGAGAAGACAAGAAGATACAGTTTATCGAACTTGGCAAGAAGGTTGGTGTCGATGAACTGAAGAATGTGCTTGATGCCATGCAACCACAGGTGAAGATTTCCACTGTATTGAGCTATCAGGCGGCAAGCAGCAGGCACAGCCGTCCACCTATGCCAAACTGAGCGATGTCCCGAGTGATGCGCTGCTTGAAATGCGCGAGCATAACCCGGAGGAGTACAAGCGCCTGTACAAGGCTGAATACGGCATGACCTGTGAAATTTGAAAACCTTTAAAATGAAGAAAATGGGAAAAATTGTAATGCTTTTGACGGCACTTCTGTTCAATACGCTGACAGGTGTCGTGTGTGCTTCGGTATTGGGATTCTCTCCGGTGGCCGGAGCTGTGGGAATGAATGCGGTGGCAGCTTTATGGGAATGGCCCCGCAAAGTACTTCAATACTCCGTGAAGGGTTTATACGGAAATCTGGACAGGGGAACTTGTTAAGGTGCTCCGTGCCGGACTGGAAGGAACCTGGCTGTCAGGAATCCCCGACCAAAGCAGTATCGTGAATAACGATGTGATTCACTGGTAGAAGTTGGTGTAGATCCGGATGTCTTGATAAACAATAAAACCTATCCGATTGATGTGCAGGCTTTGGAAGACAAGGATATTGCCATCAAGCTGGACAAATTCCAGACCAAGGCTACGCCGATTACAGACGATGAGCTTTATGCCATCAGCTATGACAAGACCGCCCGTGTGAAAGAGGGACATGCCAACAGTATCAATGATGCGAAGTTTACCAAGGCGGCCCATGCGCTTTGTGCGAACAAAAATACGGAAACTACTCCGGTGCTTAAGACTACCGGCGAGAAAGATCCGGCTACAAACCGTCTGCGCCTTACCGTGAATGACCTTGTGGAAATGAAGCGTGCCCTTGACAACCTGCGCGTACCGTCAGACGGCCGCAGACTGGTGCTTTGCCCCGACCATGTGAATGACCTGCTGCTGACCAGCCAGGCATTCCGTGAACAGTACAATATTGACCGCAACAGCGGCAAGGTAGGTAACCTTTACGGCTTTGAAATCTACGAGTATGGCAACAACCCGCTTTATACTACAGCCGGAGTGAAGAAGGCATTGGGTACAACGGCAGAAGCCGGTGAATTTCCGTGTTCATTTGCCTTCTACAAACAGAGGGTTTTCAAGGCAACAGGTTCTACCAAGATGTATTATTCCGAGTCAAAGAATGACCCGTTGAACCAGCGTAACCTGATTAACTTCCGCCATTACTTCATCTGCATGCCCAAGAAAGAGGATGCCGGAGTGGTAATGATGAGCGGCTATCAAGCATGATGATTATGGCAAAGTTGAAATATCTGGTAATACACTGTACGGCAACCCCGGAGGGGCGTGAGGTATCATCGGCGGACATCCGCAAATGGCATACTTCTCCGGTTGCCCAGGGAGGAAGAGGATGGAGCAGGTTGGCTATACCGACCTGTTCCACCTGAACGGAGGCGTGGAACGTCTGGTAGAAAACAATGAGGATGCACAGGTGGACCCTTGGGAAGTGACCAACGGAGCCAAAGGATATAACAGTGTAAGCCGTCACATCGTGTATGCCGGAGGCGTGGAAAAAGACGGTAAGACCCCGAAAGACACCCGCACTGGCTGCCAGAAAAAGGCACTGGAGAAGTATGTGAAGGATTTTCATCGGAAATTCCCTGATGTACGCATTATAGGACACAACGAACTGGCAGCGAAAGCCTGTCCGAGCTTCGATGTGCAGGAATGGTTGAAAGAAATAGGTATTAATCAATAATAAAACCGGGTGGTATGGACTTGAGCGAATTTATGAACATTATCCTTGGCGGCGGCCTGGTTGGTACGGTGGCGACCATTGGCTCCTTGCGGGCTACTGTGAGAAAAGCGAAAGCGGAAGCGATGAAGCCGAGGCCGGTGCAGAGGCCATGCGCATAGATAACGCCGAACATGCCACCCGCATTTTGATGGAAAATATTGTAAAACCTCTAAAAGATGAATTTTGTGAAACAAAGAAAGAACTGGCCCGCAATACGCGCGAGATGGCCCGTCTTAGAAAAGCTATTGATACAGCCGGAAACTGTCCTCATCGTGACGATTGCCCTGTGCTTGACAGGTTGCGCGAGTCACCGAAAGAGCATGAACCGGGAAGTCCGGACGGAATCGGCAAGCGCCGACAGCGCGAGCGGAAGCCGACGGGCGGGACTGGTGATGGCGGGTATACCGGCGAGTTCGGTGAAGCTGTCTATACCTGCGGACAGCCTCCGTAAACTTCCTGAAGGTGCCGTGTACCGTGGCAAGAGCGGACAGGCGAATCTGACCGTAGGCAGCGACGACAGCGGGAACATCGTGGCCGAAGCCTCGTGTGACAGTCTGCAGCAGCTGGTGCTATGGTATGAAGAAGAGCTGGCGCGTATCCGTAGCGAAACCAAGAGCGAAATTTCAAATGACGTTCAAACGGTAGAAAAACGCCCTCCGAACCGGATGCGGACGTTTATCACAGGTGTATTGGCCGGCTTGCTTGTCGGTATGTTATTAACAATGAAACTGAAAAAAAGATGAACAAGAATTTCATGTACGGCATAGGAGCCGTAAAGTATAAGGATTTCACAATCGGGTATATTGAAAAGAACTCGTTTGACCTGGGCGGCAAGAAACCCGAGGCCGCGAAGATCGAGGCCGAACAGGTGCAGGGTGCCCCGGTGCTGGTCATCCCACAGAGTAACGGCGGCATCGCCCCGACGTTCAATGTGATCCAGATGAACTATTCGAACCTGCACAAACTGCTTGGCGGCAGCCTGCATTATAAGAAAGAAGATTTGGAAAAGAAAACTCCGATCGGTTGGACAGCCCCGTCGGAGGTGCTTGTCATGCAGGGACCATGGGAACTCTCCCTCGTGTCCGGACAGAGCGTACTGATTCCCAACGCCACGCTACTTTCCAATCCTGCAGGCAAGCTGACCCTTACAGAAACCTCCAAGATAGAGGTTACGCTCGAAGTGGCGATGCCGGAGGACGGTTCGCAGCCTTACGGCGTGTTCGATACGGAAGCAATACCGGACGAGTGGGGGCAGTACAAGCTGCCGCCGGCGGAAGCCGCGGCTGCAGCATCGCTCCAAAGTGAGGAGGGCTAACGTATGGCTGACCGGCTGGAACAACTGATAGAGATGGAGTGTGCGGATGCGCTGCTGGACAGCGGCGTGTCCGTTCCTCTTAAAAGGTGGAAGCTTCCGTGGCTGAAACGCCCGGTGGAGGTGCGTGTGACGATGAAGCGTCCGAGGCTGTGGGGTCAGATTCTGCTGGCGAGGGAATACCTGAAGATGGGCGTTGCGCCGGGTGGCAAGCAAAGGACAAGGTCGAGGAACTGGCCTTTGTAGCGGAACATGGTAAGGCTGTGAGCCGTCTGCTGGCCTATACGGTATGCCGGGGATACGTGTCGCGGCACGTGGGCATCGGGGTGACAGCGTGGGTACTGCGGAACTTTGTGGAGTGGCGTTATCTGACGGCCATGTTCCGAACATTCGAGCGTCTGATGGGCACGAAGGATTTTATGCGTATTATCAGCTCGACAGCGCGGGCGAACCCGATGACTCCGAGACTGAGCCAGGCAAGGAAGGGGAGTTAAGAACCCGGTATGAGGGTTCCCATAGCCCTTTCGGCTTCGTGTGGCAGATTGCATCGGCGACCGGCTGGAGCGTGGATTACATCCTTGATGGGGTGAATTACCAGACGCTGATCATGATGCTGAGCGACGCGCCGCGGTATGTGCGGAAAAAGCAAGGCGGCGGAAATGGTGCTCCCAGACCGGAACACAGCGCCGAGGATGAAGCGAACGATATAGTAGGATTTTTTCAAAGCAAACTGGAATGAGCAAACCTGTAGAAGTTGAATTTTTGATGAAGGACAAACTCACGCCCGGCATGAACAAGGCCGAGCGTGAGGCGCTGGAACTGCGTAATACCGTCAGGCTGCTGGAGGCTGAACTGGAAAGCTGCGCCTTGCCGGGGAGACGGCTGCCCCCAATCTGGACCAGAGTGCCAATATCGCGCAGATCCATGCACTGGAGAAGCAGCTTGAGGAATTGCGCGGCAAACTGAAACTGCTGCAGGAGGAATCGGAATCCGTGCAGGTCACCCCTGCAGATGTACCCAACGCGCAGCGCCAGTTGGGCGGGCTTCACAACAGTATCCAGCAGATCGCCCGTGAAATGCCTTCTTTGGCCATGGGACCGCAGATGTTCTTCCTGGCAATCAGCAACAACCTGCCGATTTTTACGGACGAACTGGCCCGTGCCCGCAAGGAATACGATGAGCTGCAGAAGTCCGGCAAGAAGGGCACACCGGTATGGAAGCAGGTCCTGTCCTCACTTTTTTCCTGGCAGACGGCCATTACCACCGGCATCATGCTGCTGGTAATGTACGGTGATGAAATCTGGGATTGGACGAAAAACCTGTTCAGTGCCAAAAAAGGCGTGGATGAATTCAACATATCACTCAAGGAAATGACCGAGATAGAGAAGGACGGCCGTGCCAGATGGTGCGTACCCGCTTCGAACTGAAATCGGTCATCGATGAAATAAAGAACTTCACCGGCAGCAAGGAACAGGAAAAGGCGAAGGTGGAGGAACTGAACCGCAAGTACGGGGAATCTTTCGGGTATTATAAAACACTTTCCGAATGGTATGATACCCTTATCCAAAAGAGCGAGGACTATGTACAGGTTCTGCTGCACCAGGCCAATGTCCAGAACCTTGTAAAAAAAGCTGCAGAAGCCGATGAAGAGGTGAATAAAATCAAGGCGCAGAAACCGGAAGAGGCAGAAAGCGCCATGGGTTTTTTCGGGAAATGGGGACAATATATCATGCAGTCAAGCATGGCAGAATCCGGGCAGTTCTATGACGCACAGGCTGCCATCAAGAAACATGATCAGGAAGCTTATGACGTACTGTTGAAAAATGCCGAAAACAAACGTGACGGTTATCTGAAAAAAGCGGAGGAAGAGGTAAAGAAAGCCGCAGAAGCAGCCAAAAAAGGAAATATCGGTGGGCATATCGACCCCAAGCAGTCCGGGAAGAATCCGGAAGCGGAAGCCAAGCAACGGCTTGCCACAGAGCGTAGGCTGGCGCAGGATCTTGCCGCCCTGCAGGCTGAAAACCGGAAGGAAGAGATAGACCGCATGCAAGCCGGTACCGAGAAGAAACTGGCACAAATCGAATATGACTATAACGCCCGGAAAGAAGAGATAAACCGGCAGGAAGCCGACTGGAAGCGTGAGAACAAGGAAGCCGGTCTTTCTACCGGAGATAACGGACTTACCCGGGAGCAACAGGATGAACTTGAAAAAGCCCGTGCCTCAAACACCGAGTCAAGGAAAAAAGCGGAGGCGGACGTGTACAGGGAAGAGGCGGAAGCCATGCGTGACTATCTGAAGGAATACGGGACCTTCCAGCAGCAGAAACTGGCCATCGCTGAAGAATATGCCGAGAAAATCCGCAAGGCACAGTCCCAGGGCGAAAGACTGACTTTGGAAAAGCAGCGTGATGCGGCTGTGCACAAAGTGGACATGGAATCCCTTACCCAGAAGATAGACTGGGGAGCAGCGTTCGGGGATTTAACCGGCTTGCTTGCAGACCAGATGAAGAATCTGCTTGGCGAACTTAAGCAGTATGTCAAGACGGATGAGTTCAAAAAATCAGGAGCAGCGGATCAGCAGGTCGTTTACGATGCCATTGAACGTATTCAAAGCATGCTCCCCGGTGGCAACGGCACATTGGATTTTGCCCGGCTGCAAACGCAGATGCACGCTTTGGGGGATGCCGTAACACGTGTGCAAAATGCAGAACTGCAGCAGGAAGCGGCATTCATCCGGTTGAAAGCGGCGCAGGCCGATTACAACAAGGCTCTTGAAAGCGGTAACCAGGCAGAAATAGAACGTACCCAAATTGCTCTTCAAACGGCTCAATCGTCCAGCGTTTCAGCTGACGAAGAATACCTGAACGCCACCTCTGAAATGAAGCGCTTGCCGGGGAGGTGAAAAGTGCCTCCCGGGACACGGTTGACGGATTGAACATGGTATCCGACGGGTTGCACGGCTTTGCGAGCGGAACCTTGCAGGGATCATTTGAAGGAATCCAGAACATGCTTACCGGTCTTTCAAAACTGAATATCGGAGGCAAGGTCGGCGATGCCATCAGCCGGATGTCCGAAACCCTGTCAAGTGCCGGAGTCATCGGCAGATCATATCGGCCATTCTCTCCATACTGGATTTGCTGAAAGACGGTATTGGCCCGATTATCTCATCATTGATAGACACCATTTTCAATGCGATAACCGGAATACTCGACAATATCCTCAGCGGAGACCTGTTCAAACAGATAGGCGGTTCCCTTGTGAAAGGTATCGGGGGATTGCTGAACACGGTGTCTTTCGGAGGTTTCAACAAACTGTTCGGCATCGGCGGGAACGCCAAGGAAGTGCAGGCGGCTATAGACCGTCTTACAGACCGGAACGAGCTGCTGCAGACCTCGATAGAGGATCTGACCGACACCATCAAGCAGAGCCAGGGGACGAAGAGTGTGGCGGCTTACCGCGACGCGTACAAGATGCAGCAGGAAACGAATTCGAACTACCTGCAGATGGCTATGGCGCAAGCGGCTACCACGGAAGTCACCACAGCTGGAACTACTACTGGGGCGGTTTCAACCAGGCACAGATAGACAAACTGAGCGGACAGATCGGCCGCCAGTGGGACGGGAACCTGTGGAGCCTGAGCCCGGAGGAAATGAAGGCACTGCGCAGCAACGTGGATATGTGGACGCAAATCCAGAATACCGGTAAGGGAGGCTATGGCGGGCGACTGACCGAGAAACTGGATGACTACATAGACCAGGCCGGCAAGCTGGAGGAACTGACCGACCAGCTGTATGAAGGGCTGACGGGCATTTCGTTCGACGGTATGTACAGCAGCTTCATCGACAACCTGATGAACATGAAGTACGGTGCCAAGGATGCGGCGGAGGATATATCCGAGTACTTCATGCGGGCGATGCTGAGCAACAAGATCGGTGAGATGT
>ENA-OQCE01001240-OQCE01001240.1-human-gut-metagenome-genome-assembly--contig:-NODE-1240-length-10645-cov-1.395798_pt1 | contig 10645 bp, 15 predicted proteins | sample MGYA00242495_ERZ504572 | MGnify/ENA primary metagenome ERZ504572 (study PRJEB26092, sample SAMD00036228) | human gut metagenome | host: Homo sapiens | study: EMG produced TPA metagenomics assembly of...
AAACTCCGCCATGGACGAGTGAACTCCGTAGCGGAGGAGATCGACTGTGTGGATCGTCGGGTACGTCAGCTCGAGATCGAGCGCGAGGCGATCGCCGCGAGAACGACAAGGAGCGTGTCGAGCAACTGACCCATGAGATCGAGGAGCTGGGGGCCAAACGCGCCGAGCTTCGTGCCAAGTGGGAAGGCGAACGGGACGTGCTGAAGAAGATCCAGGAGAACAAGGACCGGATCGAACACCTGAAGATCGAGGCTCAGCAGGCCGAACGGCAGGGCGATTACGGCCGTGTGGCGAGATTCGTTACGGCAAGATTCAGGAGGCCGAGAAGCAGATCGCGGCTCTTCAGGACGAATTCCGTGCGGCTTCGGCCAGCGGGGCGATGATCAAGGAGGAGGTCGATGCCGAGGATGTGGCCGAGGTGGTATCCCGCTGGACGGGGATTCCCGTTTCGCGTATGCTGGCTTCCGAGCGTGAGAAGCTGCTCCACATGGAGGAGGAGTTGCATCGCCGCGTAGTCGGTCAGGATTTGGCCATTGCCGCTGTGTCGGATGCCGTGCGCCGTTCGCGGGCCGGACTGAACGATCCCCGCAAGCCGATCGGCTCGTTCATCTTCCTGGGTACGACGGGTGTAGGTAAGACCGAGCTGGCGAAGGCGCTGGCCGAGTTCCTCTTCAACGACGACAACATGCTGACCCGTATCGACATGAGCGAGTACCAGGAGCGTCACAGCGTATCGCGTCTGGTCGGTGCGCCTCCGGGATATGTCGGTTACGACGAGGGCGGACAACTGACCGAGGCTGTGCGGCGCAAGCCTTATTCGGTCGTGCTGCTCGATGAGATCGAGAAGGCGCATCCCGACGTGTTCAACATCTTGCTGCAGGTGCTCGACGACGGACGGCTGACCGATAACAAGGGGCGTACGGTCGATTTCCGCAATACGATTATCATCATGACCTCCAACATGGGGGCACAGGTCATTCAGGAGAATTTCGCTCCGGCTTTCGACGGCAATAAAATTTCGCCGGAAGTGGTCGAAAAGACGCGTCTGGAGGTGATCGAGCAGTTGAAGATGCAGCTCAAGCCCGAGTTCCTGAACCGTATCGACGAGATCGTGATGTTCGAGCCGCTGACGCACGAAGACATCGGGCGGATCGTCGATATTCAGATGAATATAGTCCGCAAGCTGCTGAAGGAAAACAACATCGAGCTCGACTATACGAAGAAGGCGAAAGAGTGGATCGCCCGCATAGGTTACGATCCGTTGTACGGCGCACGTCCTGTCAAGCGTACGATTCGGCGTTACGTGGTGAACGATCTGTCGAAGCGGATTTTGGCGGGTGATGTCAATCGCGAGCATCCGATCGTCATCGATGCCGACGCCGATGGCCTGACCTTCAAAAACTAAAGGCGAAGCGCTTTTGTCGGGTAGAGATACTCGTATTCGTGAAAAATCCCCGCTGTTTTTACAGCGGGGATTTTTTATGGGACAGGGCGGTTTAACGCACCGAAAATCCTTCGTCGGCTTTCATCGGCATCGGTTTGTCGCGGTAGAAGCCGCTTTCGAGCTTGTTGCGGATGGCTTTGAACGCCTCGATCGTGAACTTCACGTCGTCGAGCGTGTGGGCTGCCGTCGGGATCAGGCGCAGGATGATTTCGCTTCGGGATCACCGGATAGACCACTACCGAGCAGAAGAGGTTGTGTTTCTCGCGCAGATCGACGATCAGGTTGGTCGCTTCGGGGATGCCGCCTTTCATATAGACGGGAGTTACGGGCGACTGGGTTACACCGATCTCGAATCCGTTCTCCTTCAGTCCGCCTTGCAGGGCACGGGTGATTTCCCAGAGCTTCTCCTGGTATTCGGGGTGCTTGCGGATCAGATCCAGACGCTTCAACGCGCCGATCACCATCGGCATCGGGAGTGACTTGGCGTAGAGCTGCGAACGCATGTTGTAGCGCAGCAGTTGATAAGCAGCGGGGACCGCAGACGAAGGCTCCGATGCGGCCATCGACTTGGCGAAGGTGTTGAACAGCACATCCACACCGTCCACGACGCCGAAGTGAGCGGCCGTGCCCCGTCCGTGGGGACCCATCGTGCCGAAGCCGTGGGCGTCATCGACCAGCAGGCGGAAATTGAAATCTTTCTTCATCGCCACGATCTCGTCCAGTTTGCCCAGGTCGCCCTTCATGCCGAATACGCCTTCGGTGATGACGAGTACGCCGCCGTTCTGCTGCTCCGCCAGTTCCGTAGCGTGCTTGAGTTGCAGGCGCAGCGACGCCATGTCGTTATGGCCATATACGAAACGCTTGCCCTTGTGCATGCGCAGGCCGTCGATGATGCAGGCGTGTGCCTCGGCATCATAGACCACCACGTCGCGCGGGGTGAGGAGCAGTCGATGATCGAGATCATGCCCTGATAGCCGAAGTTCAGCAGGAAGCGTCGGGTTTGCCGACGAACTCTGCCAGTTCGCGCTCCAACTGTTCATGGTATTTGGTCTGACCGCTCATCATGCGGGCGCCATCGGGCAGCCATGCCGAATTCGGCGGCACCTTTGGCGTCGGCTTCGCGCACTTCGGGGTGATTAGCCAGGCCCAGGTAGTTGTTCAGGCTCCAGTTCAGCATCTTCTGTCCCCGAAAGGTCATGTGGGGACCGATTTCTCCTTCGAGTTTGGGGAATGCGAAATACCCGTGGGCATAACCCATGTACATACCGATAGGGCCTCCGGCATTCTTTTCGAGGCGTTCAAAAATATCTACCATACGAGTTCGTTATTTGATTTTAAGATTATGCGTTTCAGTAGTCCACAAAAGTAAAAATAATTGTCGGGATGTTCAAACCTCCCGGATTCTTTTCGTGAAAAGTAGTATAAATACTTACTGTTTGTCACCGGATAAGCGGCATTGGATTTCCCCCCCCCCTGCATCCCGTTTTTCCGGTCGTTGTTTTCGTGGTTCCCTGTATTTCTTTAGTATAGATTTCCTACGCTGTTCTTCGGTCGTCTTTTTGAGTTCTTCTTTACGGGCATCGTCCCGTGTTTTTTTATCGCTTCTCCCGTTTCTGAATTCAGGTGTATATGTTCCCAAATAACGATAAACTTTTCGTCGGGTCAATCTTGATTTTCCGGAACTTTCGTGCGAAATTTGTCCGTACAATACCCCGCGTGGTGTTCGTATTTGAAAAACATTTTCTAACTTTGCCCTGCCTGCCCGTATGGGCGGCGACATATTAGTTTAGTGAAAGTGTTTCGCTAATCCTTGGCAGGAAATCTGGTAAATTTCAAAGTACAAGGATAGGCAATACGACACTCATCACCGTGCGTAGTTATATATCATTATCCAGATATAGACTATTCGGTGTGGGGTATTGTTTATTTGTACTTGGGCTTACCAGAGCCTCCTGCCAGATAAACGAACGACTCCACACTTTCTTTTTTGTATAGAGTTTTCTTATAGGAGTCGGTGAGACGTATTGCTAAATTATGAATAATAGTGATTTATCTTTTCTGACAGACTGCAGTAATGAACAATTGAGATTGTTAGCGGATGTTTTAGTCTTTGATCCTAAGGATCATAAGAAGCGTTATACGGAGAGGTTGTCTGCAAGAGCATCGTATGCCGTGTATTATCCGCACGACATGAAGAAACTGTTGCCTGAAATCGTGGACGAATACCAACGTTTCGGAGGAAATACGATTGCCAATATAATACGGGGGCATGGAGTCCCGTACCGAGAGATACTGAAAGATGTGTGCAAAACAGTCGGTATTGCTAAAAGTGATACTGATACAGTCGAAATAATGGAAGCCGCGCTTCTTAAGACTGTCGCAGATAAAATGTTGGAGCAGATTGCAAAACAAAATGCTTCCGGAGAACAGTCGGTAGAAGAGATGAAAAAATATGTGGAAGAATTTACTCATTACCCGGATCAAATGACGGAGCTCATTTTGATGTCTTTCAGTAGTTGGCTTAGTCATATGGGAGTAAGGTTGGTGATACGATATGCGAGTGGGCGAGTTGTTATGGTCCCGTTAGGTCCTATTGCATGGGCGATTACTGCTGCTTGGATGGCTTTGGATTTTGCTTCGCCGGCCTATCGGGTTACTATTCCTTCGACGATTTTAATAGCTTGTTTAAGGCATATTCACAATAAATCTGAGAGGGATTCCAATATTTCATTCAGCATAGAATAGGTGGTAATCGCGGTCTTCGCTTATTCAAACGTCCGATTTCATAAAAAATTCAGCCGGACTTCTTTACAAGTCCGGCTGAATCGGAAAAATACTTTTATACAAGAAAAATTCGCTTAATTGATGTTTTTACGGTCGGGAACCGTATTGGGCGATGCAGCTTCCATGTCGGTTTGCAGCTTGACCATCTGAATGGCCGCCGCTGCCGCTTCATTGCCCTTGTTTCCGTATTTTCCGCCCGCCCGGTCGAATGCCTGTTGCTGGTCGTTCACCGTCAGGATACCGAATGCTACAGGCATATTCCACTGTATCTGCAACTGGGTGATACCCTGTGTCACGCCCTGGCAGATGAAATCGAAATGGCGGGTTTCACCCTGAACGACGCAGCCCAGAGCGATCACCGCATCCACGTCCGTATATTCGGCGAAAAACTGGGTACCGAGAGTCAGCTCGAAAGTGCCGGGGACATATTTGATCTGAATATTCAGGTCGCTGCATCCGGCGCTGCGGAGGGTTTGGACCGCTCCTTCGAGCAGGGCTTCCGTGATTTCCCGGTTCCACTCCGCTACGACGATGCCGAACTTCATATCGGCTGCCGACGGCAGCGGGGCGTCCAACTGCGAAAGGTTGTGATGCTTGGTTGACATGCTTGGATTCGGGTGTTTCGCGTTATTGCTGGATCGTGCCCATCAGTTTTTCTGCATTCTGTGCTTCGGCCGATGCAGGGAATTCGTTTTGAATCCGCTGGGCGAATCCGAGCGCCTGCTCTTTGTTGCCCATGGCATTGGCTGCCAGAGCCGCTTTACGCAGGTACATCGGGGCCGTCAGGTTGTTGTCCGAAACCTTGGCTGCCTTCTCGAACAGTTTGATCGCTGCGGCATAATCGCCCTTCTCGACGGCGATATCGCCCTGCAGACCTATGTTCTGGGCATTGACGATCTCTGCGGGAATGCCTTTTGGCCGGTTTGTATTTTGCCAGGTAGGCGGCCGCGTTGTCCAGGTCGCCCAAACGCAGGTAGCAGATGCCGGCATAGTGCTTGGCCAGGTTGCCCGCACGCGTGGAACCGTACTGGTCGATGACATCGAGGAAGCCGGGGCCGTTGGCATCGCCTTCGAGAGCCAGCTGGTATTCGGGCGTGGTCGATTCGAACCGGTACTGGGCCTGAGCGATCATCTCGCCGCCTTACGCTCGCGGGGCTGCGAGATCAACTGTCGATAGCCGAAGATGGCTGCGGCGAGTACGAAGAGGGCCAGCAGCGCGATGATCATCGATTTGCTGTTTTTCTCGAAAAACATCTCGGTTTTATTCATCGCTGTGCCGAGTGCTTCCTGCTCGTTTTGCTTTGTCATAGAAATATGCAGTTTAGTTTGAATTTTCGCTTCTAACGTGCAAAAATACATTTTTTCTTTGAATAATGCCAATATCTGCCGAGAATTGTAGAGCCGCCACGAAGAAAAAAGATGAATTTCACCGGATGATGACCGCATTGACCAGTCGGATTTTCGAGCGGCGGTTGATTTCGGCGCCCAAGGCTTCGCGCTGGTAGAAAAGTTCGTTGCGCAGAATGCTCGAGCGGATGCGGACGTGCAGAATGTGATTTTCGAGCCGCAGCTCGGTGGTTTCGGCGTCGGCTGCCGGACCGACGATCTCGCGCCAGGTGTCGCGCAGCCGTCCTTCGGCGACTTTGGCGGCGACGTAAGGACGCTGGAAATTCGTCGAGCAGTTCGCCGACGGTGACCGTCTTGCTTCGTTTCATCGCACGATTCCTCCGTTTTCGACCGTGAAGAGCGAGTAGTCGTCCACCTGTTTTGTCCAGAATGGTGCGCAGACGCGTCGGGTTGCAGTCGGTGATGAAGATCTGTCCGAAACCGTCGTCCCCGACCAGCCGGATGAGCTGTTCGACCCGCCCGGCGTCGAGTTTGTCGAAGAGGTCGTCCAGCAGCAGGATCGGTTTTTCACCTTTGGCTTGGGCGACCAGGGCATATTGGGCGAGTTTGAGAGCGATCAGAAACGATTTTTGCTGTCCCTGCGAACCGTATTTGCGCAGGGGATAGCCGCCGATGCGGAGTACCAGATCGTCGCGGTGGATGCCCGCAGTGGTGAATCCGTTGACGAAATCCTTTTCCCGGGACTGAGCAGCAACTCTTCGAAAGGGGTGTCGTTCAGCTCCGAGCGGTATTCGAGCGTCACCTGTTCGCGGTCGCTGGAGAGGTGGCGGTAGTATCGGGCGACTTCGGGTTCGAGCAGAGCTGCGATTTCGCTGCGTTTGCGGTGGATGATGCCTCCCTGTTCGACCAGCTGACGGTCGTATATGCAGAGCATCTGTTCGTCCCGCGAGATTTTGAGCAGGCGGTTGCGTTCGCCCAATACGGCGTTGTAGCGTACCAGAGCCTGCAGATAAGCACGGTCCAACTGGGAGATAAAACCGTTCAGGTAGCGGCGGCGTTCGTCGGCGGCATCGCTGATGAGCATCGTGTCGGCCGGGGAGACGATCACCACCGGGATCAATCCCACGTGGTCCGAGAGTCGTTCGTACTCCTTGCCGTTGCGCTTGAGGGTTTTGCCTCCTTTGCGGGCGAAGGCGCACACGACGCTCTCGCTGCGGCCTTCGTCGGTGAGGTACTGGCCGTCGAGCAGGAAGAAGTCGCTGCCGTGGCGCATGTTCTGCCCGTCGGTCATCGCCAGCGACGACTTGCACATCGAAAGGAAATAGACCGCGTCGATCACGTTGGTTTTGCCCGCTCCGTTGTCGCCCACGAAGCAGTTGATGCCGGGCCGGAATTCGAGATTCTCTTCCCGGATGTTCTTGAAATTGATGAGCGACAGTTTTTTCAGGTACATGAGTGCGTTTTTTCGTCGATGCCGGTATGAGCGGGGACGATTTCGTGTTTATGCGTGCGGTGTTCGTACATTTGGGTTTCGGTCCGGACAATACCTCATATGCGAGGCGAGTCGTGCAGGGTCTTTCTGCGGAGTTGGTACGCTATGTTCCCGACCGTGCATTGCTCCGAAGTGTGAATTTCTCCGTGATCGGATTCTCCTTGCGTCAGTTTGACGCGGCCACCTTCGTCGTCCGGGGCCGCAGCCATTTGCAAAGGTAGCGATTTTTTTGTTTTTGCCGATCGATATTTCCGGATTCCGCGAAGGAGGGGGGCATGCGGGGGCGGTCTTTCTTTCGGGCGATCCGACGAAAAAGGCCGATCTGTACGATCGGCCTTTTCGATTGAAACGGAGGCTGGGGATTACTCCTCTGCGGTTACCGTAATTTGATCGTCGCTTTGACATCGCGGTGGATCTTGGCGACGGCCTCGTATTCGCCGAGGGTCTTGATGTTCTCCACGGCGATGGTCTTACGGTCGATTTCGATTCCTTTGGCAGCCAAAGCCTCGGCGAGGTCGCAGCGGTGATCGCACCGAAGATGCGTCCCTCCTCTGCTTGGCAGCGATTACCAGCGGCAGGTTGGCGATCTTCTCGGCCAGAGCCTGTGCGTCGGCAGGATCTTGGCATCCTTGTGGGCACGCTGCTTGAGGTTCTCCGCGAGGATCTTCTTCGCGGCTGCGGTAGCTGCCTTCGCGTAACCCTGGGGGATCAGGTAGTTATTTGCGTAACCGGGTTTTACGTTCACGATGTCGTTGGCGTAACCCAGATTCTCGATATCCTTGATAAGAATTACTTCCATGTTCTCTCCTCCTCTTTATTATTTCATACAATCGGTTACGAAGGGCAGGATCGCGAGGTGGCGGGCACGTTTCACGGCCTGCGCTACCTTCTTCTGGAACTTCTGCGAAGTACCCGTCAGGCGGCGGGGCAGAATCTTGCCCTGCTCGTTGAGGAACTTCTTGAGGAACTCGCCGTCCTTGTAATCCACGTACTTGATGCCGAGTTTCTTGAAACGGCAGTACTTCTTTTTCTTGACGTCAACCGAAACGGGGTTGAGGTATCTGATTTCAGACTGGTTGTTGTTTTCCTGTGCCATGGTTTACTCCTCCTGCTTGTTAGAAAGTTTCGCACGACGTTTCTCCGAGTACTCTACGGCGAATTTGTCCTGCTTGAAAGTTAAGAAACGGATGATCCGCTCGTCGCGGCGGTACTGCGTTTCGAGGGTGTTGACGATCGAGCCTTCACCGGTGACTCAATCAGGAAGTAGAATCCGGTGGTCTTCTTCTGAATCGGGTAGGCGAGCTTCTTCAAGCCCCAAGCCTCGCTGTTCACAATCTGACCGCCGTTTTCGGTAATTACACCCTGGAATTTGTCAGCGACCTCCTTGACCTGTGCATCGGAAAGGACCGGCGTGACAATGAAAACGGTTTCGTAATTGTTCATAATCGTTTGTTAATTAGATTAATATGCATTTAGCGGATGCAAAGGTACAAAAAATAATGTAAAAATCGTCTTGCGAGCCTCTTTTTTATTTATCGCCGGCAGGATTTATTTATATATATTGGTATATTTTCGGTGCCGCTGCCGCCTGGCTGTTTGCCGACTGGGGCTGTCGGGGCCGGGGCGTTCGGTCGGAAGGAGGGCGGAGCGTGCCGTTTGTCTGGTGTGTCCGGTGCGAGCCGAGTTTTGCGCGGACTCCGGGGAAAATTTTTCTTCCGGAAGGAGGATGAAACAACGGGATTCCTGTCGAAGGAATCCCGTGAAATAGATGTGTATGAGGTCGGAGTTACTTCCGAATGGAATCGATGACCTGACAGATGCGGTCGAAGACTTCATCATGGTGCCCAGACCGTTGATGTCGGCGAATTTTCCCTGTTTGGCGTAAAAGTCCGCGACGATGGCCGTCTGTTCGTGATATACTTTGATACGGTCGCGGATCACCTCCTCCGAAGCGTCGTCCGCTCGCCCGGACTCTTTGCCCCGGAGCAGGATGCGTTTTACCAGCTCCTCTTCGGGAACGTCCATGTAGATCATGACATCGACCTTCAACCCTGTTCGGACAGCATCCGGTCGAACTCCTCGGCCTGGTGCGTCGTACGGGGAAAGCCGTCGAAAATGTTGCCTTTCGCGTGTTTGTGCGCCGCGATATAGTCGGCGATCATGTCGATCACCACCTGGTCGGGAGCGAGTCTGCCCGTGGTGATATAGGACTCCATCTCTTTGCCGAGTTTCGTCCCCCGGGCGATTTCTTCCCGAATTACGTTACCGGTCGATACGTGATCGATTCCGTATTTCTCTTTGAGCCGCGCCGCCTGCGTTCCCTTGCCGCATCCCGGGCCCCGAATAAAACAATGTTCAGCATCGGTTAAGAATTTTTTTAACGCTAACAAATATAATCTTTTTTTGTCAAAACGACAAAGTTTCGGTATCTTTGTAAGATATAGCGCAGATTTTTCGAATTTCGCTGCGACGATAACCCGCACGGGAAGAGAATCCGTATGCGGGAGGTACATACGACTGTAAACAATATTCCTATGGCTGATAAAAACCTACCGAGATCGCCTCGCTCGGCGAATTCGGGCTGATCGACCACCTGACGGATTCTTTTTCCGTGCGCAATGCCTCGACGCTTCGGGGGGTGGCGACGATGCCGCCGTGATTGCGGCGGGGGCCGACGAAGTGACACTCTGTACCACCGATCTGCTGCTCGAAGGGGTCGATTTCGATCTGACCTATTTCCCTCTTAAGCACTTGGGTACAAGGCTGTTGTTGTGGCTGTCAGTGACTTGCTGGCGATGAACGGGCGTCCCGAGCAGTTGCTTGTGTCGCTCGGGGTATCGTCCAAGATTTCGGTGGAGGCGTTGGACGACCTGTATGCGGGGATTCGATTCGCTTGCGAGGAGATGGAGGTCGATCTGGTCGGCGGCGATACGAAGGCTTCGGTGACCGGGCTGGCTATTCACGTGACGGCGCTCGGACGGGCCCGCAAGGAGGAGGTGGTTTATCGCGGCGGCGCCAAGCTTCACGACCTGATCTGTATTACGGGCAACCTGGGGGCAGCCTACATGGGACTGCAACTGCTCGAACGCGAGAAGCGGGTGTTGCGGGGGGTGAAAGATCCCGAACCCGAGTTCAAAGGAAACGAATATCTGTTGCAACGCTACCTCAAGCCTGCCGCCCGCAAGGATATCGTCGAGCTGTTGGCCGAGGAGAAGATCGTCCCTACGTCGATGATCGACCTTTCGGACGGTTTGGCGAGCGACCTGCTTCAGATTTGTAAAGCCTCGAAATGCGGAGCCCGCATTTACCTCGACCGGATCCCTATCGCCCGTCAGACGACGGCTTTCGCTGAGGAGATTCATACCGATCCCGTCGTGGCGGCGCTCAACGGCGGCGAAGATTACGAGTTGCTGTTCACCGTGCCGCTGGCCCTGCAAGAGCGGGTGATGCGCATGGGCGGGGTCGATGTGATCGGACATATTACGGCGGAAAATACGGGAGCCTATCTCGTAACGCCCGACGCGGCGAGATCCGGCTCAAAGCCCAGGGATTCGGGATAAGGAGTAGGGCTATTTCCG
>ENA-OQCE01001242-OQCE01001242.1-human-gut-metagenome-genome-assembly--contig:-NODE-1242-length-10617-cov-1.464633_pt1 | contig 10617 bp, 15 predicted proteins | sample MGYA00242495_ERZ504572 | MGnify/ENA primary metagenome ERZ504572 (study PRJEB26092, sample SAMD00036228) | human gut metagenome | host: Homo sapiens | study: EMG produced TPA metagenomics assembly of...
CCAGCCTGAATGTTAAAGTGATCGAAATCCTTCATCCAATCGTAAAGCGCAACATTTATATGATAAGCAGCAATCAGTTTTATATGCCGCCGGTTGTCCGGAATTTCCATGATTTTGTATTGGAAACCGTATCGCAGAACCTTTAACTTTTAAAAAATAATTCCAACGGTCGCCATCATTGTAATAATGAAGCCTGCAATCACACATGGAATCGTAGACCCCAGCACAATATGCTTATAGCTTTCCGCCAGCGTACATTCACAGACAGAAGTTTCCATAACTACCGGTGAAGCATTCGGAAGTTTGTTCAGAGTAATACCAGCCTCTACCACAATTTCTGTGGAGGGCATTGATATTCGCGCCAGCTGCAAGGAACTGTTTTCCGAAGCTCTCCAAAAACAGGGTTTCCGCTGTAATCGCAGAACCAGTCATAGCTCCACAGATCATGGTTCCAAGCCAGGTCTTTAAGTAAATCGGAAGTGTAATATTTAATACAAACTCCTGTACAGCATGGAAAGCCGGTGCCTGGGTCAGGACCTTGGAAAGACCAATGACTGCGGCTACCGTCAGCATTGTGCTTAATCCTGACATTGCCCCACCTTTCAGAGATCCCTTCAGGTTTTTGATTTTTTTTAAACTGTGTCACAATAATCACAAGAACGCCGGTCAAAAGCGCGCAGCTCAAGCTGGTTGACGTTCCCATACCGGAAGTTACCACTACCACTGCCAGTACCAGGATAAACGGCAAAAGAGACATAAAGAGACCAGGAAGCTCGTTATCCCCCATGACGCTCTTTTCTGTTTTGTACAGTGCCATCAGTTCTGCTTCCGACATTTTTTCCATGCTCTTCATTTGCGCATAGTTGAAATATATTACATACCAGGTGCAGGTGATTACTGAGAAAATCACCGCCAGGACCGGAGCTACACCAAGTGAAGTGCCAAGGAAATTACTCGGGATTACATTACAGATATCCATGGAAAACGCAAATCCATTCGCATTCGCACCTCCCGCGATCATCAAAACGGAAGCAGCCGGCGATCCATCTTATTTTCACGAAGCAGGCTGTCTGCGATCGGATAAAGAACAAATACCATAATATAGCCGTTAATACCCAGCAGTGTGATAAAGAATGTGCAGATCATAATGATCAGCCCACTCTTTTGGCTCCAAGTGCAGCAGATAAAGATTTTGCGACCTTGGTAGCCAGCCCTGTCTGATTGACCAGTTCACCAAAAATGCCACCCAGAGCAAGGATTAAAAACCAGGAGCTGCAGAACGAGCCAGCTCCTTCTGAAAACGTTTTCAGTAAACCTTCCCAAAAATCAAGTCCGCTTGTTACAAGAATAATTGCAGCTGTTACTACCGATGCCGTAATCATATCAACACCTTTGACGATCATAACAATCAGCAGCGCGATCGCTATGATTAATCCAATAGCAGATAACATATCGATTCCCCCTCGTATTTCATCATCTTTCGTAACGTTTCTGTACCTTCACAGACACAGTAAAAAAACATTGAAAATGTCTCCGTTCCGCTTCGACCGGAGCTGTGTGCCGCTGGCACACAGCACCCTTCGACAATGGAATTTTTTCCTGTAATCCATGTTTGCATGCGGTCAGCACAGTGAATACGCAGACCGGCTGAACCATTACTATTTTTCTTTTGTCATGTGTGCATAATCTGCATCCGGCCACTTTCGGATGACATTGATAATGGTCGGTATGATCAGAGTAAACAACGTGATGATCGATGCAAATGTAAGTCCCTTCGATACCAGCGCAGTCAGTCCCATCTGGGACACTGCCCATGTAAACACAATATAAACCAGCGTTAATACTGCTCCCCGCTTGTTTCTCTTTGCCGCGGAAACTTCCGGGGCTTCCTGTTTTCTTTTCTGATACCAGTTTAAAATACGGTCATTGAAGCCTTGCGCGTAATTGATTGCCGTTGAAATGGTTGCAAAGAATATGGCCACCGTGATCAGCGTAAGAAGATGGTCTTTACCGCCCCGCTTCCGACGCCATTTTGTACAACAAGAATAGTATATACCGCACGTCCATTCGACCATCCTTCATAAACAGCCGAATAATTTGCAGCCAGATTGATCACATTCATTTCCAGAAATGCCAGTTTGCAATCACAGACAGCACAACAGCCCATCTGAGTGTTTTTTTTATTGGTAAAAAGCTGCGCATGATTAACATAGGCTCCAAAACCTGCCAGATTCTGTCCTGAAAAAATATACGCCCAGCAAAAAGCGACCAGAAGATACTTTAAAAAGCTTCCTGCACCTGCGGCAATATCGTTGTGAAGCTGTTGGGACATGATGCCAAGTTCCGAAGACAACCTGCCGGATGTGACATTATATAGAATATTAGGCACATGAACTGACATCAGCGCAATGAAAATAACAGCACTCATGAACACTGCATTCTTCCGGACCAGATCTGTGCCTTTCATACACAGAACAAACATAAGAACACCGATAATAAGTGTAGAATACAGATATGGAATTCCCGTCAGTTCTTTTAATGCTGAACCAGAGGTGGAATAGCAAGCGCCATACATACGATCAGAAGCCAGTTGAAATTAAATTCATAAATGTACTGCATCGGTCTGGCAAAAATCCCATTGCAAAAAACGCGAACCATACCGCCTCAAAAAACTGCTGTAATCAAATGTACGGAAATCCATAGCGAATTTCATAAAAGAAATAGATAATAAAACAGTTGATTGCCGCTACAATAAACGGCATAAACAGACAAAAATACGGCTGCGCAACAACCGGCAGCATCCATAAAACCCCGTAATTTCTAAAAAATAAGTCCATGGCGTAGATCCAGACGCGAATCCGCCGCCACACTGCGAACTAAATGCTATCGACACAAAAACAAGAACGGTTTTCCAGTCTACTTTGCATTCCACATTTGTTGTTTTCCCATAGAATATCCCCCATTATCTGTACATCCCCATATACAGATTTCGTTACTAATTTAACATATTATTGTCAAAAATTACAGTATCTCACATCTTATTTGCTCCACTCTGCCACTGGGCATTCATCTTATCCAGGGGTACCGCAACGAGTCCGGTCTGTCTATCATAAACATAAATGATAAATCCTCTCTTACACCGAAATACACATTCCAGGCATGGATCTTCATCACAGTAACAAAAGGCATCGGTATCCGCCAGGGCAAATACCATTGGCGAATGTTTTCCTTCCATTACGTATTTTAAATATCCCCCCGTAAATGTTTTCAGATAAATCCACTCTGGATGACGTCCATACGGCTTCATCTTCCACGATACGCGGACAGCATTATCATTATAGCCGCCTGTGATCTGATAGGTAATATCCATCACATCCCGCGTGGAGTCGGCTTCTTCAGGAATCAGCCTTTCCGCCTTTTTTCCACAGCACAGAATTTCTTTTTCCTCCAGGTTCGTTCCTCCTGTCACCGGATAAAGAGCTCCGCATTCCGGGCAGCGGTAAATATAACATCTGGGCACTGTTTTTCCAGTGGCTTTCTGTATCCTGCATCTGCGCGGTCCAAATTTCTGTTCAATCATAGTGAATCATCCCTTCAAACGCTTTTCCAGTTCCTGCTTCAGAAGATATTTTTTCACCTTTCCGCTTCCCGTATGTGGAATGCGGTCAATTAGTTCTAGCCGCTCTGGCCAAAAAACGCTTGGAATTTTCTTCGAATGCAAATAGTCCAGTACATCCTCCAACTTCAGATTTTCATATCCCCGAAGCGGGACCGCAAATGCGCAGATCCGTTCTCCGAGACGATCATCCGGCATTCCGATAATGGTATGATCACCCATTCCAGGGCATCCCTCTAAAGTATCATTGATCTCATTGGTATTTAAATTCTCACCGCCCCGGACAATCATGTCTTTTTTTCGTCCAATAATGTGAATATTTCCATGCTCATCCATGATACAAAGGTCACCACTGTGGAACCAGCCATCGTCATCCAAAGCTTCATCCGTGATCTCCCGTGCTTTTAAATACCCGACAAACACACTGGTCCTCTTGACAACTCTTCTCCCGGGATCCCCACACCTACGTCGTTCCCATCTTCGTCTACCACCCGGATCTCCACACCTTCCATTGCCCTTCCGGATGTCGTTCCATTCAGCGCAAGCGCCTCATCCGGACGAACAAATGCGTGTGGCACACTTTCCGTGGATCCATAGACTTCGCAGAGAAGTATTCCGTACTGTTTTGCTCTCTGTACCAGATACCCAGGAACCGGCGCACCGCCACAAAGATAAAACTTCAGAGACGGAATTTCACCGCCATTTGTCTCCAGCTCCCTTAAAATATCGTAGATGAAAGGGGTTGCTCCCATAGAATAAGTAACATTTTCCTGGTTCATAAATTCAATGGCCAATCTACATTGATATTTCTGTTGCAGTACCACTTTCGCACCATGAAGCATCGGCGCAATGATCGCGTGATGAAATCCAGTCGCGTGATGAAGCGGTGCCGGCATGAACATGATATCTTCCTCGGTAAGACCAAGCTCCCGGTTGAATGTTTCTTCCGCATAACGCACATTATCATGAGTCAGCAGAACTCCCTTCGTACCTCCAGTTGTGCCGGAGGTGCAAAGAATAACCGCGATATCCTGTCCGTTTTTAGTATGTACACACCGCTCTTTCGGAAGTGGCCCATAAGAAGTAAGAATTTCCCGAAGCAAAGCTACATCGCTCTTTCGCTCTTTCACACTGTCGATCAGCACGATATCCTTTAACAGCGGCACCTGATCCCGCACTGCAAGGATCCGATCTTCATAATCAGTCTTGTAGAAGAATGTCGGTCCAAAATAACACCGGGATTCTGTTATGTTTAAGCTTCTTGCCAGTTCCTTCTCCTCATAGGACATGGCAATGGGATGGGCCACCGCTCCCACCTTATAGCAGGCAATGGTCAGCATGGCAAACTCACTCCAGATTGGAAGCTGAAAAGAGACCACCTCGCCTGGCTGGATTCCCAGTCCTATCAGATACGATGCCACCCGGCTGCTGCCTCATCCAGTTCCCGGTAGGTATAACGGTTACCACGGTCGTCGACCACATATTCCCGTTCCGGATACGTTTCTACCGTCCGGTCCCAGCAGTCCAGCAGCGTTTCATCTTTCCAGTACCCCTGCTCCCGGTACTGTTTCTGCAGATTCGGGTTGATCTTCCTTTCCTCAAACATAACGTGCCTCCTTACATCCGCCAGCATGCCGTTGTCCCGCCAGACTCCCGCTTCTACACGCGGAAGGCTGCTGCAAAAAGTGAGACCATTCCATCCTTTTGTCGGCAGCCTTTTCTTCCTGTTTCTTTGGTATTACGCCTGCTGCTTTGCTTTCAGTTCTTTTACCAGAGCCGGAACGATCTCAAAAACATCGCCAACGATTCCGTAATCCGCAACCTCAAAGATCGGTGCGGTCTCATCCTTATTGATAGCTACAATCGTACCAGATCCGCTCATGCCCGCTACGTGCTGCACTGCACCGGAAATGGCGCATGCAAAGTAGATTTTCGGGGTTACGGTGGAGCCGGTCTGTCCAACCTGCTTGGTCTGCGGCATCCACCTGCGTCAACGGCTGCTCTGGAGCATCCTACGGTTCCTCCAAGCACATCTGCCAACTCTTTTAAGATACCGAAGTTCTCAGCACTCTTCATGCCGCGGCCGCCGGATACAATGACATCTGCCTCATCGAGACGCATATCGTTGTCCTCACATGCCTTGATGAAATCAAGCACTTTGGTGCGGATCTCGCTCTCCGGGGTATGAATATCCTCTTTGATGATCTCCGGCTGATTGTTCTCGTTGCGCTCCGGCTTCTTGAACGCGCCCGGACGGCAGGTACCCATCTGCGGTCTGGTCTCGCTGCAGAGAATCTGCGCGTATAAGTTTCCGCCGAATGCCGGACGCTCCCATACTACATTTCCGGTGTCCTCATCGACACTCAGCGCGGTACAGTCGGCAGTCAGGCCGGTGCGGAGGCTGACTGCGATCTTGGATCCCAAGTCTCTTCCGTTTACGGTTGCGCCTACTAAAATGGTGTTTGGATCATATTTCTCACAGAGCTTTAAGAATACGTTTCCGTAAGCGTCAGCTGAATAGTTCTCATACTCGTCGCCCTGGATCACATAGATCTTGTCGGCGCCGTACGCTGCGGATTCTTTTACAGCTGCGTCTACATCCTTGCCGATAACAATGGCGCAGAGCTTCTGTTTCAGTCCGTCCGCCAGCTTTCTTCCCTGTCCTAACAGCTCCAGGCCGACACTCTTCGGCTGACCCTGGAAGCTCTCGATAAATACCCATACGTCCTTGCATGTATCAAAACTCATCTTGACGACCTCCTCTGTTTATTAAAGTACTTTTGCCTCAACCAGCTTTCCGATCAGGTTGTCCGCAATCTCCACCGGGCTTACGCCTTCGATGTTCACACAGTTTGCGGTTCTCTTCGGAGTGAATGTTGCTTTTACTTTGGTCGGGGATCCCTTCAGTCCCATCTTGGTGGTGTCTGCGTCCGGCAGGTCTGCCAGGGTGATCTGACCGATCTCGGTGTTGAAGGATCTCATAACGCCCTTTACGGTTGCGTAACGCGGTTTGTTGCTTTCTTTGGTTGCGGTGCAAAGTACCGGGAACTTCGTCTCGATGACTTCCACGCCCTCTTCTACCTGGCGCTCTGCAATGACTTTGTCGCCTCAACCTTTAAGCTCAGAACGTAAGTCAGACGAGTTGCGCCAGATGCTCTGCGATACTCGGTGCGGTCTGGCCGGTATCTCCGTCGATTGCCTGCTTGCCGCCCAGGATGACATCGTAAGCGCCCAGTTTCTTGATTGCCTGGGATAAGATGTAGCTGGTAGCGTAGGTATCGGATCCGCCGAATGCGCGGTCCGTTACCAGATAAGCCTCATCAGCACCCATAGCCAGTGCCTCTCTCAAAACAGCTTTTGCCTGCGGCGGTCCCATGGAAATAACCGTTACTTTGCCGCCATACCGGTCTTTTAAGGAAAGTCCGGTCTCCAGAGCGTTCTTGTCGAACGGATTCATGATGCTCGGCACGCCGGTACGGATCAGTGTATTTTTAACCGGATCGATCTTGATCTCTGTGGTATCCGGAACCTGTTTGATACAAACAACGATATTCATCTTCAATCCTCCTGTCAGTTTTTCCTATTTGTATTCTTTATTTAATACGTTGGCGATGGTCAGTCTCTGTACCTGGTTTGCGCCCTCAAAGATCTGGAATACTTTGACATCGCGCATCAGCTTCTCAACCGGGTACTCTTTGCTGTAGCCATATCCGCCGAAGATCTGAACTGCATTGGAGGTAACCTCCTGGGCGCAGTCGGAAACGAAGGTCTTGCAGATGGAGCCCTCTTTCTGAACCATGATACCTGCATCCATCATCTTCATGGTGTTGTTGACCAGGCATCTGGATGCCTCGATCTTGATAGCCATATCGGCTAACATCTGCTGTACCATCTGGAATTTGATGATCGGGGTATTGAACTGTTTTCTCTCTTTTGCGTACTTCACGGACTCATCGAGTGCGCGCTGCATGATGCCGACTGCCAGGGTTGCCACGAACGCGCGGGATAAGTTCAGGGCGTTCATAGCCAGCTTAAATCCGCTGCCTTCCGGTCCTACCATGGCGGATGCTTTACGCGGACATTCTCAAAGATCAGGTCGGTGGTGTTGGAGAGGCGCAGGCCCATCTTGTTCTCGTGAGCGCCAACGGTTACGCCAGGAGCGTCCGCATCGATGATGAAAGCGGAAATTCCCTTGTGTCCTGCTGCCGGGTTGGTCTTGAAGAAACCTACGAAAACGCTTGCTACCGCGCCGTTGGTAATAAAGGTCTTGGTTCCGTTTAAGATGTACTCATCGCCATCTTTTACTGCGGTCGCGCGCATCGCTGCCGGATCGGAACCGGCGTTCGGCTCGGTCAGGGCGAAACCTGCGAATGCGCCCGGAGCCACTTTATCTGCGAAATACTGGCCCTGCTCCTTGGTGCCTGCCAGGATGACGTTTCTTAATGCTACGAAAGAAGTGACAAAGGTGATGGCATAACCGGCATCCACCTTGGCCAGTTCCTCGAAGATCATTGCGGTGGTCTCATAGCTTAAACCAGCTCCGCCGTACTCGGCCGGAACCTCCAGCATATGAAGTCCCATGTCAAATCCCCATTTATAAAGTTCTTTCGGACACTCGCCTTTTTCATCCGCATCTTTCACATAAGGCTTGATCTCGTTCTCTGCCATCTCTTTTACAAGAGCAATCAGCGCTTTCTGTTCCTCGGTGTACATTAAGCTCATATCTGTGTCACCTTCCCCTTTCTTATTTTTAAACCTATAATTTTTTCAGTTTTGTCTCACCGGTTGCGGCTCCGGAAGCAATGGCTTCCTCGATTTCCTTGTCGCTGTAGCCCACATGCTTCATCAGCTCTACGGTGTGCGCGCTGTGATCCGCCGATCACATATTCCGCTCGCCCATGCTGCCGAAGCGGATCGGGTTGGTCGGCATAAAGCGCTCGCCAGACGGGTACGGGATCTTTGCAAGAATGTGGTTGGCTGCTGCCTGCTCGTCCTTGTAAATATCCTCCGGCTCCATGCAGGCCTCACACGGCATGTCGTTCGCTTTCAGGCGCTCCATCAGTTCCTCTCTGGTGAACTTTGCGATCGCGCGGTCTAACGCTGCGACTACTTCCTGGTTCAGTCCGTTTGCGTTGATGCTCTCGCAGCGGCGGTACTTCTCTTTCGCTTCCTCCGTTAACATCTCCGGAGCGTCCAGCACGGTGAACATCTTCTCGTAATCACGGTCATATTCCGGACAGCAGATGCATACCCATTTGCCATCGCTGGTACGGAATACATCATTGAACGGGTTTACGACCTCCGTACGGTTCTTCGGATACTGGTTGCCGTACTGTGCGGAAATCAGGCCGGTGCTGAGGGCATAGACAGCTGCGTGATGCAGGCTGACGGTTACTTTATCGCCCTTGCCGGATTTTTCTCTTCCATATAAAGCAGCGCAGATACCGGAAGCCAGAGCCAGGGAAACCTGGAAATCACCAAATCCGTTGGTCGGGATCATCGGCGCGTCGCCGCGGTTTACGGTGGTTCCGAATACGCCGCCCCTTGCCATGTAGCAGGTTACGTCAAATCCGGCGGTATCCTTCTCCGGTCCGTACTCGCCATAGCCCAGCACCTGTGCGAAGATCAGTTTCGGGAATTTTTCATTTAAGGTATCATAATCCAGTCCCAGTTTCTTTAAGGACTTTGTTCTTGTATTCGTTACAAACACATCGGCCTCCGCTAACAGGCGGTAGGCAATTTCAAGACCCTTCGGATCTTTTAAGTTCAATGTGATAAATTTCTTATTTAAATTGGCTACATCGAAGGCCAGGTTTTCATCATCGTTATAAGGCATATTGAACACTGCCCCCTGGGTTCTAGCCGGATCGCCTTTTGCGGATTCGATCTTCACGCAGTCAGCGCCCCACTCTCCCAGTACACGCACCGTAGTCGGCGCGGCCAGATAAGTCGTTAAATCAACGACCTTGATTCCTTCCAAAGGTCTCATAAAGTATTCCTCCATCTCTCTGCATTCCGGGGTACCCGTCCTGCAGTCCGATCATTGCATTGCTGTTTACGCGCTGCGCAGACAGCAGCGCCTGTCATTTAGGGGGGAACAGGTCCCCAGGCCCAAGTAGGAACCTGACGACCCTGTTTAGGAAAAAATATTTACAGCACGTACTCCATATGAGCACCGTGTTTGATGGTATTTCTGGAAATGGTAATTCTCTGAACGGTCGGAGCGCCCTCTTCCAGCCACATGGCGCGGCAGTCGCGGTACAGTCTCTCAACCGGGCCGTACTTGCAGTCCTCGAAGTAGCCTACGCCGCCGAAGATCTCAAGCATCTCATCGCTGACTTTTCTGGTGGTATCAATACTGAAGAGCTTACACATAGCAGCCTTCTCCTCAATGTACTCGCCGGTCGGGTTCTCCATATAAGCCTTTGCGAAATCGTAAACCATGCAGCGCAGTGCGTGTACCATCATGGACATATCTGCGATCTTTACACGGATAGCCTGACGGGTTCCGATCGGTTTGCCAAAGGTTACACGGTCATGTGCGTATGCCAGGGACAGTTCTAACATTCTCTGTGCCATACCCAGGTTGCTGGCTGCGATGTGGGCACGAGATACGGATAAGGAGTGCATTGCAATCTCAAGTCCCTGTCCCTCACGGCCTAACAGATATTTCTTGTCGATGCGGCAGTTGGTGAATTTCAGATCGCCATGGCCTGCACCGCGGCAGCCCATCATATGCGGCATGTTGATCACTTCGAATCCCGGTGCATCCATCGGTACGAAGAATGCGGAAAGTCTGTCATCTTTATCAGAATCCGGATTGGTTACTGCGATAACGTATGCGAACTCGCAGCAGTCGGTGTGGGAGATCAGAGTCTTTTCACCGTTTAATACATAGCTGTCGCCATCTTTTACTGCGGTAGTATGTAAGTCAGCGCCGGTACCGCCGGTAGCCTCAGTCAGTGCGAAGCAGGTGAACACTTCCTTGTTCTGGAACTTGG
>ENA-OQCE01001243-OQCE01001243.1-human-gut-metagenome-genome-assembly--contig:-NODE-1243-length-10615-cov-1.804920_pt1 | contig 10615 bp, 14 predicted proteins | sample MGYA00242495_ERZ504572 | MGnify/ENA primary metagenome ERZ504572 (study PRJEB26092, sample SAMD00036228) | human gut metagenome | host: Homo sapiens | study: EMG produced TPA metagenomics assembly of...
ATGAAGAGCGGACGCATCTTCAGCGCCGACCTCAACTATGTATTCTCCATGCCCCAACTGGCTGGACGTATCGGTGTTTTCCAAACCAATTTCTACGACCAGATGGAGCGTAACAGTTACTACGACGGCATAGAGGGCACATTCATCAATCACGTGTTGTACGGTGTAAACCGCATTCACCGCGGACTGGAACTGGGGGCTACCTACAAGTTGGACGACCATTGGAGTTTCGACCTTGCAGGAACCATTTCCGAATATTATTACAGCAATAACCCCGACGGTGTGAAGCACTCCGAAAACGGTAAGATAACGGATCAGGAAAAGGTGTACATGAAAGATGTTTATGTGGGTGGAATGCCGCAGTTTGCCGGCACTTTCGGTGTGCGTTACTTTGTGAACTACTGGTTCCTGGGAGCCAATGTCAACGGTTTTGCCCGCAATTATATCGAGGTTGCACCGTTGCGCCGTCTGTCGTCCAACTATGCTTCCGTCAATCCCTACAATCCGGAGCAGATGGAGGCTTACCGTACACTGACTACACAGGAACGTTTTCCGGCAGCTTATACGGTGGATATTTCGGTGGGTAAGATATTCTATCTGCCCGGACGCCAGTCTGTCAACTTCAACCTTTCGGTAAACAACCTGCTGAACAAGAAGGATATATGTACGGGCGGCTATGAACAGGGCCGTTCCGACCTGAGTTATCCTACGCGTTTTGGCGGCAAGTATTACTATATGCAGGGACTGAATTGTTTCCTCAACGTAAGTTATCGTTTTTAACCAATCCTATATAATCAGAAAAATTATAAGAATATGAAACTTTTCAATAGAATCAGCTTATTGCTTATCTCTTCTCTTGTGTTCGCAGCCTGCGAGCGCGATTATGATGCGCCGCCTTTGAACGAGCCAAGTATGATGGTCCGGCAGCCAATACCACGATAGAGGAACTGCGTGCTATGGGGGCAACAGTAGGGGAGGATGCTCCTATACCATTGGCGAGGAAAAAGTGATGAAAGCCGTTATCACTGCCAATGACGAGTCGGGAAATATCTTCAAGAAGATTTATTTGCAGGACGAAACCGGCGCCATCGAAATGGAAGTGGACCAGAACAGCGTGTATAATTACTATCCTGTAGGCAGACGGTTTATATCGACCTGAAAGGATTGAGCCTTTCCATGTATGGCGATGAGTTGCAACTGGGACACCCCGACGGGTATCTTTACCGTACACCGTGGGAAGAGTTTCAGGCACACGTGAAGAAAGACAGTTGGGCAAATCCGGAGAATGTGACTCCGCTTGTAATAGATGATATCAGCAAGGTGAATGCCGATGTGAACGGCTATAAGTTCAAATTGGTGAAATTTACCGGCGTAACATTCCAAAATGGCGGAAAAGGCACTTTTGCTCCGGAGGATGACTATGGGGAAGAGAACATAGAGGATAGCCACGGGAATGTCATTATGATACGCACCAGCTCGTATGCCAACTTTGCAGCCAATCAGCTGCCGAAAGGAAAAGGAAGCGTAACCGGTATCCTGGGACGTTTCAAAGGAGGCTGGCAACTTACGGTAAGAAGTGCGGATGATGTGGCGGACTTTACGGAAACTCCGGGGGGAGATGAGACGCCGGAACAGCCGGAGGGTGAAACTACTTTGTTTTCTGAAAGTTTTGGAGCACCGAAGAAAAACGGTAACTATTGGCCTTATCTCAAGGATTATACGGATTTTGATAATGCAAAGGAAATGTTCGAGGATGTTCCTTCTGGTAAATTGTCCGTGCGCGAGGTAAATAAAATGGCAAATGTATGGTTCCTTACCGGTTGGGATGTAGCATTGAAAATAAAGGATATTAAAAATAAAGGTGTTTCAGTAGCAACACTGACCTACAAGGTAGGAGCAAATGTGAGCGTTTATGAAGATGAAGGAAATAATATTGTAAAGACTCAAGACCTTAATACCTTGAAGGTGAAATGCAACGGTAATGAACTGACAATACCCAGTAAGGTTGTAAGCAGTAGCAAGCAAGAAGGTAATGTTGCTTTTGAGGTAATTGTAGAAAATGTACCTCTTTCCGAAAGTAATACATTAGAGTTCTATACTACAGCTGCCGGTAATACATACGGTCTCCGTCTGTTCAGCGTGAAGCTTTCCGCTTCCGGTAGCGGCAGTCAAGGTGGCAATACCGGTAACGGCGGAACAGTTATCGAACCTACTCCTACCGGTAATTAAAAAATTGCGCTTTATGAACAGACGACTCATATTGTCAGCTTTTTTTGGTATTATGCCTGTCCGCCGGCTTGCTCGCACAGGGCAAGCTGGGTGTATATGCTGCCGCCTTTTATAATCTGGAGAATCTGTGGGATACGGAAGACAATCCGGATAATCCGGGCGATGATGACTTTACTCCGGGCGGTAAGTACGAATGGACACAGGTCAAATACGAACAGAAATTGCAGAATGTTGCCAAGGTGATTTCACAATTGGCGCGTGACTATTGTCCTGCCGGACCTGCCATTATCGGCATCTCCGAAGTAGAAAACAAAAAAGTCCTGGAGGACTGGTAAGGACAGAGCCTATCGCCTCATTGGGCTACCGGATAGTGCATTTCGAGAGTCCCGACCACCGTGGCATCGATGTGGCTGCCCTTTACAATCCGCGACTGTTTACTTTTGTGTCTGCACGTACTTATCCGTTTGCCAAGCCCGACATGCCGGGCTATAAAACACGCGACCAGCTTTTGGTGAGCGGTATACTGGCAGGAGAGCCTTTTCACATGATTGTAAACCATTGGCCGTCACGCTATGGCGGTTCCAAATCATCACCTTTGCGCGAGTTTGCAGCCGGCATCACCCGCCATATAGCCGACTCGCTGCATGCCGATAATCCGCAGGCAAAGGTGATAATTGTGGGCGACATGAATGACGACCCCGATAACAAGAGTTGCAGTCAAGTGCTGGGAGCTGTGAAGAACATCAGGGAAGTGAAGCCCGGCGGTTATTATAATGCTACCTGGAAGCTCTTTGAGCAAGGCATCGGTTCGCTCTGTTACCAGAATCGTTGGAACTTGTTCGACCAGCAGATTGTTTCGGGTAATCTGATAGGAAAGGACCGCAGTACATTGAAGTTTTGGAAATCGGAAGTCTTTAACCGTCCGTTCCTTATCCAGCAGGAAGGAAAGTATAAAGGCTATCCGTTGCGCACTTTCTCCGGAACTACTTTCCAGAACGGATACAGTGACCATTTGCCTACTTTGACTTATTTTGTAAAAGAACTCTGAGTACGGTACAAAGACAGGGAGTACGAGCCTCACGGACGTACTCCCCTTATTAATGTATTGTTAACTTTAATTTTTCACTATTCTGCCATTGTTAATAGGTTTACCGTATGGTATATGCTGTTGCTTTTGTAGGCAACCGGCATATTCTCTGCATTCATTTCGTACACGCTCTTGCTCATATCTTTATCATAAGACTGATGCTTTTCATTCCAGCGGGCGTAGGATAAGGTGATTTCATTGTCGGCATACTGATAGGACATCCTGAAATAAGGTATCCATTTTTCTTTGACGCCGTCCCATTTGGAGGCGGTTTTATTTGTCAGGCGGTTTTCATCGTCGTATGTAAATTCATAACGCATGTGATTGTAGAGATAAGTTCCGCTTTGCTTGAAGATGGTTTTTGCCACTATCAGGTCATTCTGTACTTCCTCATTGGTAATGAATCTGTCCTGAGCTTTGACTTCTGAGTTCATGATACTTACGATAACCATTGCTACGAATGCGACTGCTTTGAATAAATTTGTAGTTTTCATAATCTTTATTTTTTTATTGTTACTATTCCTGTTTTACCGTTAGACGTGATTGCCGATATAAAAAGTTGCTTTTTCCGTCTTTTTTCTCGAACGTCTTCGCATTATAAAAGTCAATAACCGTGCCAATAGATTAACTGTTTGATTAACAGTGTATTTATTGTTTTTATCTCTGTTCATTATCGGACAGTTGTCCGCCTAAGAACGGACACCAAGGTGATAACCGGTCCGTTTTGTGAAGAAAATCTGAGTTTGGATTTCTCTGTCTTTTCAATATCGGGTTGCAGTAGGGCGGACTTTTATTTCATGTTAGTATTAAATCTCCTTAATGAAAGCCTTGTAAATCACTTTTTATTTGTTATTTTGCACCAAATTTAGGATTAATGCGGTCTGTCCGTTTCAGGCTGCATTTCCTTATCGGTAAACGTTCGATGAATAAACTCACTATAAAAGCTTGTCCGGTATGTGGAGGAACGCATTTGGAGCGTACCTTGACCTGCATAGACCATTATGCTTCGGGCGAGGCATTCCATTTGTGCCGTTGCCGGGATTGCGGTTTTATCTTTACTCAGGATTTTCCTGTGGAAGCGGAAATCGGACGCTATTACGAAACTCCCGATTATATTTCCCACTCGGATACGAAAAAAGGAGCGATGAACTCCGTATACCACCGTGTACGCAGTTATATGCTGAAGCGGAAAGCGCGTCTGGTAGCGCATGAAGCGCATCGCAAGACGGGACGCCTGCTGGATATAGGTACGGGTACCGGCTACTTTGCCGATACGATGAACCGTGGCGGCTGGCAGGTGGAAGCCGTTGAAAAGAATGCCGGAGCGCGTGTGTTTGCCAAAGAACATTTCGGATTGGAGGTGAAGCCGGATACTGCTTTGAAGGATTTTGAGCCGGGGAGTTTCGATGTCATCACTTTGTGGCACGTAATGGAGCATCTTGAAGCATTGAACGGGACTTGGGAAACCTTGAACTCATTGCTGACGGACAAAGGTGTGCTGATAGTGGCCGTACCCAACTGTTCTTCGTATGATGCCAGGAAGTACGGTGCATATTGGGCTGCCTACGATGTTCCCCGTCATTTGTGGCATTTCACTCCCGCTACTATCCAGAAACTGGGTTCCAGGCACGGCTTTATCCTGGCGGAGCGGCATCCCATGCCGTTTGACGCGTTTTACGTGTCTATGTTGACGGAGAAAAATATGCGCCGTTCGTGCCCGTTCCTGCGCGGCATGGTTGTCGGTACGCTGGCATGGCTCCATGCTTGGTAAGGAAAGAACGCAGCAGCTCCATGATTTATGTATTCCGTAAGAAAAAGAGCGGAAAAACGGTAGAGTGATAAATGTGAGAAGGAATTGAAAATGAATAAGAAAGCTAAAAAACAAGTTTGTGTCCTGTTTGGATATGCAGTTCATCACATCCAGCATAAGCACTTACGTTGGTGTTGCTGCTGCTGGGGCTGGTGGTGTTCTTCGTATTGGGCGCTCACAACCTTTCCGTATACGTAAAGGAGAATATCAACTTCTCCATTCTCATCAGCGACGACATGAAGGAGAGCGATATACTGAAGTTGCAGAAAAAACTCGATAAAGAACCGTTTGTGAAGGAAACGGAGTATATCTCCAAAAAGCAGGCGCTCCGCGAGCAGACCGAGGCAATGGGAACAGACCCGCAGGAGTTTCTCGGTTATAACCCTTTTACGGCGTCCATTGAAATTAAACTGCATTCCGCTACGCCAATTCGGACAGCATCGCCAAGATAGAGAAGAAAATCAGGAAGAATACGGATATACAGGAGGTGCTTTATCAGAAAGACCTGATTGATGCGGTGAATGAGAACATCCGCAATATCAGCCTGATGTTGCTGGGGCTGGCAGTTCATTCTGACTTTCATCTCTTTTGCCTTGATAAACAATACAATCCGCCTGACCATTTATTCCAAACGGTTCCTTATCCATACGATGAAGCTGGTGGGGGCAAGCTGGGGCTTCATCAGGCGTCCGTTCCTGCGGCGCAACTTCTGGATAGGCGTATTGTCGGCTGTCATTGCCGATGCCATTTTATGGGGAGCCGCCTGTTGGCTGGTTTCTTATGAACCGGAACTGATCAGTGTTATCACTCCGGAGGTGATGCTGCTGGTGTCTGTTTCCGTACTGGTGTCCGGAGTGCTTATTACCTGGTTGTGTGCATTGCTTTCCATCAACAAATATCTGAAAATGAGGGCAAGCACCCTGTATTACATATAACATTGCTTTCCGAAAGGCAAAGTATGAGATAGTAAATAGTAAATCGTTAAATAGTAAATAAACAGATGAGTAAACAGAAGTTCGCTTTCGACAAGACCAATTTTATTTTGCTTGCTGTCGGCATGGCGGTAGTGATACTTGGTTTTATCTTAATGACCGGTCCCGTATCCACACCGACACACTTCGAGCCGGATATCTTTAGTGTAAGACGCATCAAAGTGGCGCCGCTGGTATGCCTGCTGGGCTTTGTCTTTATGATATATGCAGTATTACGTAAACCGAAAACAGAAGATAAAACAAGAAGAATAACTATGGGAGATTTGAGTACGCTTGAAGTGATTATTATCGCTATTGTAGAGGGACTGACGGAATTTTTGCCGGTTTCTTCTACGGGACACATGATTATTACACAAAATCTGTTGGGCATAGAGAGCACGGAATTTGTGAAAGCCTTTACGGTAATCATACAGTTCGGTGCAATCCTTTCGGTGGTTTGGCTGTATTGGAAACGTTTCTTCCGCCTGAACCATACTCCGGTTCCGGCAGGTACTTCCGCGCTGAAATGCTTCCTGCATAAGTTTGATTTTTACTGGAAGCTGTTGGTGGCGTTCGTTCCGGCAGCTGTGCTGGGATTTCTGTTCAGCGACAAGGTCGACGAAATGCTGGAGAGCGTGACCGTGGTGGCCGTGATGCTCGTGATTGGCGGTGTGTTCATGCTGTTCTGTGACAAGATATTCTCGAAAAACAGTGAGGATACCGTTCTGACGGAGAAGAAAGCCTTTAATATCGGTCTGTTCCAGTGTATTGCGATGATACCGGGTGTGTCCCGTTCCATGGCAACGATTGTCGGCGGTATGGCACAGAAGATGACGCGTAAGGCTGCGGCCGAGTTCTCTTTCTTCCTGGCTGTTCCCACCATGTTAGCGGCTACAGTGTATAAGATGCTGAAACTCTTTCTGGACGGAGGAACGGAGATTATCATGAATAATCTGCCGGCGCTGATAATAGGCAATGTGGTGGCATTTGTGGTGGCTTTGCTTGCTATCAAGTTCTTCATCAGCTTTGTAACGAAATATGGTTTCAAGGCATTCGGATGGTATCGTATCATCGTTGGAGGAATCATCCTTCTGCTGTTGCTTACGGGACACAATTTAGAGGTGGTGTGATGATGGATTTTAAAGAGGGAGAAGTTCTGTATTTCAATAAACCGCTGGGGTGGACATCGTTCAAGGTCGTAGGCATGCGCGTTACCACATTTGCCGGCGGATGAAGGTAAAGAAGTTGAAAGTAGGCCATGCCGGTACACTCGACCCGCTTGCCACAGGCGTGATGATAGTATGTACGGGCAAGGCGACAAAGCGGATTGAGGAGTTCCAGTATCATACCAAGGAGTATATCGCCACCATTCGGTTGGGCGCTACCACCCCTTCCTATGATTTGGAGCACGAGATAGACGCTACCTATCCTACGGAGCATATCACGCGGGAGCTGGTGGAGGAGACATTGAAGAAGTTCACAGGCGAGATACAGCAGGTGCCGCCTGCTTTTTCGGCTTGTATGGTGAACGGCAAGCGCGCCTACGACCTTGCCCGCAAAGGTGAGGAGGTAGAGCTGAAGCCCAAGTTGCTGGTGATTGACGAGATTGAACTGCTGGAATGCAACCTGCCGGAAATAAAAGTCGGGTAGTGTGCAGCAAAGGCACTTACATCCGCGCCCTGGCACGCGACATCGGTGAAGCGCTGCATAGCGGTGCTCATCTCACGGCCCTGGAACGTACCCGTGTGGGGGATGTCCGCATAGAAGACTGTCTGAATCCGCTTGATTTCAAAGAGTGGATAGACGGGCAGGATTTAGTTATGAGTGATGGGTTATAAGTTATTTGCTACGAAGGAGCATACTGCTGGATAACTCATGCCATTTATGACTAAAAAATATACTGAAATAAACAATAAATAACTTATAACTCATAACTGATTATGAAACTGTCGCAATTTAAGTTTAAACTTCCTGAAGAGAAGATTGCCTTACATCCTACAAGGTATAGAGATGAGTCGCGCCTGATGGTACTGCACAGAAAGACGGGCGAAATCGAACACCGTATGTTCAAGGATATTTTGGATTATTTCGATGATAAGGATGTATTTATCTTTAATGATACGAAGGTGTTTCCTGCCCGGCTGTACGGCAACAAGGAAAAGACCGGTGCACGTATCGAGGTATTTCTGTTGCGTGAGTTGAATGAAGAGTTGCGCTTGTGGGACGTGCTGGTAGACCCTGCCCGCAAAATCCGTATCGGCAACAAACTCTATTTCGGTGAAGATGACTCTATGGTAGCCGAGGTGATTGACAATACCACTTCGCGCGGACGTACCCTTCGTTTTCTGTATGACGGGCCGCACGACGAGTTCAAGAAGGCATTGTACGCTTTGGGCGAGACGCCGCTGCCGCACAGCATCATCAACCGTCCCGTGGAACCGGAGGATTCGGAACGTTTCCAGTCTATCTTTGCCCGCAACGAAGGTGCTGTAACGGCTCCTACGGCAAGCCTGCATTTCAGCCGCGAGCTGATGAAGCGCATGGAGATTAAGGGAATTGACTTTGCCTATATTACATTGCATGCCGGTTTGGGCAACTTCCGCGACATCGATGTAGAGGACCTTACCAAGCATAAGACGGATTCCGAGCAGATGATTGTTACGGAAGAAGCCGTAAAGGTTGTAAACCGTGCCAAGGATTTGAACAGACAGGTGTGTGCCGTAGGTACTACGGTGATGCGTGCGATAGAGAGTACCGTCAGCACAGACGGCCATTTGAAGGAGTATGAAGGCTGGACGAATAAGTTCATCTTCCCGCCGTATGACTTTACGGTGGCCAATGCGATGGTATCCAATTTCCATATGCCGCTTTCCACGCTGCTGATGATTGTTGCCGCTTTCGGCGGTTACGAGCAGGTGATGGAAGCCTATAACGTGGCATTGAAAGAGGATTACCGTTTCGGTACTTATGGAGATGCGATGTTGATAACAGACAGGTAAAATAGCGGTTAGGGATTAGCGGTTAGTGTTTAGTGATTAGCACTTATGCAGGCAGGTTGCGTTATTACGTCGCAGGGCATTAATCGCTAATCACTAAACACTAATCACTAAACTTAAATGATGTACGTTTACTTTGGCTTAGGAACTAATCTCGGCGACAAGGAGCACAATCTCCGCCTCGCTGTCCGGAAAATAGAAGAGCGGGTAGGGAAAGTCGTTTCCCTGTCCGCTTTTTATGCTACTGCTCCGTGGGGCTTTTCTTCGGAGCATACGTTTCTGAATGCGGCGGCCTGCGTGGAAACGCTTCTTCCACCTTTGTCCGTGCTTCATCTCACCCAGGAGATAGAACGCGAGATAGGGCGTACGCATAAGTCTGTAGGCGGGGTCTATAGTGATCGGGTGATTGATATCGACCTGCTTTTATACGATGACCGGGTGCTGGATACTCCCGAATTGAAGCTGCCTCACCCGCTGATGCACGAACGCCGCTTTGTGATGGAACCGTTGGCGGAGATTGCACCGGACCTGGTGCATCCGATATTAAAGAAAAAGATGCGGGAGTTGTTGTGAAAAATAGTATCTTTGTTTCCGTGCATAAATAAGTTTGTTCATGTTCAGATATTCGGCTTTCATACTGTTCCTTTTTTGTTTTTATTCCGGTTTGGCGGCCGCGGATAAGACTGATGACGATTCCTTGCTGTTGCAGCTGGATAAGATGATTGAGCAACGGGAGGTCTATCAGGAGAAGGTGGAAAAGGAGATTACAGAGCTCCGCAAGATGCTGGATTATGTGGGAGACGATAAAGCTAAGTTTGATATTCTGGGCGATTTGTTTGTCATGTACCGCTCCTTTAAAGTCGATACGGCGCTGATTGTAGCGGAGCAAAGGCTGCAATTGGCAGACAGGTTGGGTGAAGAGTATGTTAATCAAGGATTAATGAACCTGGCCGACGCTTTGAATAAGATAGGAAAACATGAAAATGCGTTTGAGTGTTCTTGACAGGGTGAAAAGAACCGGGGCGGTACGGAAGGATACTTACTTTTATTATCTGTATCATACTACCTATCTGTCCTGCTATAATGATGAAACGGAGGCTTCCAGGAAGCGGTTGTTTATGCGGCAGATAAAGGCTTATAAAGATACTTTGATAGCTATCAGCGACCCTAATACGGCCAGTTATGTGACCAATCAGTGCGGTCGCTGGGTTTGCAGGGAAAATGGGATGAGGCTATCCGGATACTGACCGGATATTATGAACACTGTACGGATACGAACCCCGACAAGGCGAGGTGGAATATTCTGTTGGCGGAATTATATTTGGGCAAACGTGACATTACAGCAGGCAAAGCACTTCCTTATCCGGGCTTCCATTACCGACATAGCGAATGCCAAGAAAGTATATATGTCTTTGCAGCAATTGGCAATCCTGCTTTTTCAGGAAGGAGACATTGCAAGAGCCTATAATTATATCTCCTGTTCACTGGAAGATGTGAGCTTCGGGGAAAGCCCGTTTACCGC
>ENA-OQCE01001244-OQCE01001244.1-human-gut-metagenome-genome-assembly--contig:-NODE-1244-length-10611-cov-4.547882_pt1 | contig 10611 bp, 10 predicted proteins | sample MGYA00242495_ERZ504572 | MGnify/ENA primary metagenome ERZ504572 (study PRJEB26092, sample SAMD00036228) | human gut metagenome | host: Homo sapiens | study: EMG produced TPA metagenomics assembly of...
CCGAAGGTGTTGGTTCAGCGCCACTCGGGGAGTGAATGAGACTGCAGGGATCCTGCAGGTCTTTTCGTATATTGAGTTGCCCTGTGTGATGTGATACAATAAGGCGTAGCTACTGTAAACGATGAAGGAGAAAAGAAAGATGAATGAAAGTTATACCAGTTTTGCCCAGGTATATGACATGTTCATGGACAACGTGGACTATCCTGCCTGGAGCAAATATCTGATTCAGCTTTTAAAAGAATATCAGGTGGAAGACGGACTGGTGCTCGATCTTGGCTGCGGAACGGGAAACATGACCGAGCTGCTCGCCAAAGAGGGCTACGATATGATCGGCGTGGACAATTCTGAGGATATGCTCGAGATTGCCAGTGAAAAACGCGCCGAGTCCGGCTTAAACATTTTATATCTGCTTCAGGATATGCGGGAATTTGAGCTCTACGGAACCGTGAAGGCGGTTGTGAGCATCTGCGATTCTATCAACTATATTCTGGAGGAAGATGATCTGCGGGAAGTATTCTCACTTGTCAACAATTATCTGGATCCGAAGGGCATGTTTATTTTTGATTTGAATACAAAGTATAAATATGAACAGATGGGTGAGACTACGATTGCGGAAAACCGCGAAGAGGCAAGCTTCATCTGGGATAATTACTATGACCCGGAGGAAGAAATCAACGAATATGAGCTCGCCATTTTCATCCCGGAGGGAGAAGATTCCGATCTGTACCGTAAATTTGAGGAGGTACATTATCAGAGAGCGTACGATCTTGCGACGATCTGCCGCTTATTGGAAGAGGCAGGCATGGAGTTTGTAACGGCTTACGATGCATTCACAAAGGATGCGCCGAGACCGGAGAGCGAACGTATTTATGTCGTAGCAAGAGAAAAAGGAAAAAGTGAGAAATAGGAGAGAAACATGGATTATATTGTAAGAGCAACAGCGGCAGACGGACAGATTCGTGCGTTTGCAGCGACAACAAGAGAAACCGTAGAGACAGCACGCCAGGATCACAACACGAGCCCGGTTGCAACCGCAGCGCTGGGCCGCCTTCTGACGGCAGGTGCAATGATGGGCGTTATGATGAAGGGAGATAAAGACCTTCTGACCCTGCGCATCCATGCCGGCGGACCGCTGAACGGCATTACCGTAACAGCAGATTCCAAAGGAAATGTAAAAGGTTACGTCGGAAACCCGGACGTCGTGATTCCGGCCAACAAAAAAGGAAAACTTGACGTGGCAGGTGCTGTCGGCGTCGGATTCATGGATGTCATCAAAGACCTGGGACTGAAAGAGCCGTACGTCGGACAGTGCGTTCTGCAGACGAGTGAGATCGCAGAGGATCTGACCTACTATTTTGCAACGAGTGAGCAGGTTCCGTCCAGCGTCGGACTCGGTGTGCTGATGAACAAAGACAATACCGTCCGTCAGGCCGGCGGCTTTATCATTCAGCTGATGCCGTTCTGCGATGAGAAAGTCATTGAAAAACTGGAGCAGCGTCTGGCAGAAGTCAATTCCGTTACCGCATTCCTTGACGAGGGCCTGACTCCGGAGCAGATTCTTGAAAAACTGCTTGGAGACATGGACCTTGTGATCAACGATACCGTGCCGACCCAGTTTTACTGCAACTGCAGCCGTGAGCGTGTATCGAAAGCGCTGATAGCGGTCGGAAGAAAAGAACTGAACGAGATGATTCAGGAAGCAAAACCGGTGGAGCTGAAATGCCATTTCTGCAACAGCGCCTATGAATTTTCTACCGAGGATCTGAAAGAATTATTGCGTAAGAGCAAATAGCAGTACTGTTTCAGGCGAAACGGAGGCTGTGAGAGCTTCTGTTTGCAGAAAATCTGTAACAGGGAACCAGATAGTGGAGGAAGAAAGAGATGAAACAGGGATTCGTAAAAGTTGCCGCCGCTTCCTGTGCGGTAGTGGTAGCGGATGTCAGAGAAAATACGAGAGTCATTCTGGAAACGATTCATAAAATGGAGGGCGAGGGAGCAAAGGTGATGGTGCTCCCGGAGCTGGCTCTCACCGGCTACACCTGTAGTGACTTATTCTGGCAGAGTCAGATGATTGATGCGGCGAAAGAAGGATTAAAGGAAATTGCCGATGGTACGAAAGAGACCGATGCGCTGATTTTTGTCGGACTGCCGTGGGAACAGGGCGGAAAGCTGTTCAATGTAGCCGCTGTGCTCTGTCACGGAGAGCTTCTCGGCATTGTGCCGAAAAAGTATCTGCCGAACTATAATGAATTTTATGAGCTGCGTCATTTTACGCCGGGAAAAGAAGCGGTGACAACAACGGAATTTTTTGGAAAAGAGGTTCCGTTTGGCATGAATCTGCTCTTCCAGTGTGAAAAAATGCCGCGTCTTAAGGTTGCGGCAGAGCTCTGTGAGGATCTCTGGACCCCAAATCCGCCGAGTGTGGCGCATGCGCTGGCCGGTGCGACAGTGGTCGTAAACCTTTCTGCCAGTGATGAAATGGTTGGAAAAGACAGTTACCGGAGAAGCCTTGTGAGCGCACAGTCGGCGCGTCTGATCTGCGGCTATATTTATGCGACAGCAGGTGAGGGCGAGTCGACGACAGATCTTGTCTTTGGCGGACAGCATCTGATTGCTGAAAACGGAACCATTCTTGCCGAGGCAAAACGATTTGAGAATCAGATTATTTGTGCAGATCTCGATGTGGATCGTCTCACAAGTGAGCGCAGAAGGATGACCACGTATCCGGAGCAGAGAACCGATGGGTATCAGGTCGTTCGATTCTCCTTGTCAATAGAAGAGACAAAGCTGACCCGTTACTTCGAACCACGGCCATTCGTACCGTCGGATAAGCATAACCGTGATCAGCGATGCGACGAAATTTTAAATATTCAGGCTATGGGACTGAAAAAACGTCTGGCGCATACCCATTGCCAGAGCGCAGTTATCGGTATTTCCGGTGGACTTGACTCGACGCTGGCATTGCTTGTAACGGCAAGAGCATTTGATCTGCTCGGGATTCCGAGAAAGCAGATCCTGTCTGTAACGATGCCGTGTTTTGGAACGACAGACCGTACGTATCAGAATGCATGTGAGCTGACGAGATGCCTTGGCGCAACCTTAAAAGAGATCGATATCAAGGAGGCTGTCAATCTTCATTTCCGTGATATCGGACAGAATCCGGAGAAACACGATGTGACGTATGAAAACGGACAGGCGCGTGAGAGAACCCAGATTCTGATGGATCTTGCCAACCAGTCCGGCGGTATGGTTATCGGAACGGGTGATCTTTCCGAGCTGGCACTTGGCTGGGCAACGTACAATGGCGACCATATGTCAATGTATGCAGTCAATGCATCTGTGCCAAAGACACTGGTGCGCCATCTGGTGCAGTATTATGCGGACACCTGCGGGGAAAAAGCACTTTCCGATATCCTTCTGGATGTGCTCGACACGCCGGTCAGCCCGGAACTGCTGCCGCCGAAAGATGGTGTCATTTCTCAGAAAACAGAAGATCTCGTCGGACCGTACGAGCTTCATGATTTCTTCTTATACTATATGCTGCGTGTGACGTACGAACCGCTCAAGATTTACCGTGTGGCAAAACTTGCATTTGCCGGTGTCTACGATGATGCGACGATCTTAAAATGGCTGAAAACGTTCTACTGGAGATTTTTCGCGCAGCAGTTCAAACGCTCCTGCCTGCCGGATGGCCCGAAGGTCGGAAGCGTTGCGGTATCCCCGCGCGGCGACCTGCGTATGCCGAGTGATGCGTGCGTGAAGCTCTGGAGAGAGGAACTCGACCAGCTGTAAAAAACAAAACAGGAAATACGGAAAGAAACAAAGATAATCCAAATTGGTGCAGACAATCAAATTTTGAGATGCACGACAGAAAAAAGGCTTCGGAGCAGAAGAATGCTTCGAGGCCTTTTTGCATGGAAAGATCAGGATTCTGAGGAGGAAGGATTTTGAGCCTGTTCGAGCGCCTGATTGATCGCGGAGACGAGCAGTTCGGAGGTGTAGCGGTCGTCCTCTCCGTAGATGAGGCCTTCCGTCGTCTGATTCACATAGATCTGGCTTGCGATGGAATCGAGCGCGGGCTCCATGAGCGGATACATGGCGGCGGTGGTTTCACTTAAGTTATTCAGTGAAATCGCGGTGATGCGGTCCTGCTCAACATTGACCTGCACATCGAAGGTCTGGTCGCCGAGGGAGATCGTGGAGGTGTAGATGCCGGGAATGTAGCGTGCATTTTCGGCGGAAGCAGCAGTGGTGACAGAAGGTTTTTTCGCAGAATCCTTCTTCCCGGAGAACATGATCAGAAACACCACGAGAAGAATCAGCGCGAGAGCAAGAAAAACAGTGGTGTAAACCACTTCTTTCATATGTAGTACAATGATTTTCGTTTTGGAACTCATGGGCGGGCACACTCCTTTTTGAAAAACCGTCTGTGAGCGGACGAGGGCGAACGGACGGGCGTTTTTACTATAATGTATGTAAAAGAAAAATCGTTTATGAAAAAAAAGTGTCTGAAAAATCATTTCCGCAAGCTGCAAGTAATCTTTGGACAGTCTTTCTTCTGCCCGAAAATTAGTATATAATGTAATCGGTCACGATAACAAACTTCAGGGAGAGTCGGGAAAAGAGGAGGGGAAAGATGAAAAAAAGAAAAATCAGAAGGACCATGGGCGTTTTTTTTACTACTTTTTTGCTTCTGCAGATTATTTTACTGTTTCTGTACAAAGCGTTTATTGTTGATATTGCTAAAAAAAATGAGGAAAACCTGGTGGAAAATACGCTGCAGATTTATCATAATACGATGGAAGGTGTATTGGAACGCTTGGATGATAACCTGGATCTTTTACTGGGATATCGACTGCTTTTGACACAGCTAAATGGAGAAAATAACCTGGAAAAAGTGAAAGCGCAGTATAAAATGCTTCAGATTCTAAAGGAAAGATGTAAAGACACAAAGGAAGCGGATGCCTATGCGGTTGTTAATTGTAAAGACAACAGTATCCTGATTAGAGAAATGGAAATATAACATATGATACAATAAAAGATATCAAAAAGTATCTTCAAAAGCGTAATACGTTTGATAAAACTCCTACATCCGGCTGGACTTCTACTGTTATGGGGGCGCAGGTGTATCTGGTAAAATATTATAATTATGGTGCAAATACGATCGCTGTATTGATATCAGAAAAAAGACTGGACTCCTTGTTAAACTATAATGATATGTCCATCAAAGAGGCAGCATTTTATCTTACAGACAAAAAAGGGGAAATTCTGTGCGCTTCAGGAAAAGATTGGGCATATGGAGAAGAAATAGAGAATCTGCAGAAACAGGATCCATCCATCAGTATCTATCAGGGATCTGTTCTGGAAGATGCATATCAGATGTATTACAGTGTAAAATCATCCGAGTATGCCGCATATTCTACCTCCGGTATCGTTATTTTTGGATTTTTAGTACTGTCTTTGCTTTTCTTTGGAACAATTGTCTGGTATATGCAAAAAGAAATCTTCCGGCCGATTGCAGACCTGTTCTGGGTGTCCAGAAAAATTCACAGTGGAGATTTCAGGGCAAGAGCGGAATATAATACAAACAGCTACGAAATGGAAGAAGTAAAACAGGCATATAATGATATGGTACAGACGATTCTTGAAATGAGGGGGCAAAAGTACGAACAGGAACTTCGAATGAAGGATGTGCAGCTGAAGTATATCCATATGCAATTAAAACCACATTATTTCCTGAATGCTTTATCAACCATTAACAGCATGGTTTATCAGCACGAGGAAGAGAATGTCCATACCTTTATTCAGGCATTTTCACAGAACATCCGTTATATGTTTCGAACTGGTCTGCATACCGTTCCGCTGCAGGATGAAATAAAGAATGCCGAGGGATATCTGGAAATGCAGCGACTCATGTACCGGGATTGCTTTTATGTCTATATGGATGTACCGGAAGAACTGCAGCAGTATCCGGTGCCGCAGATGATTCTGCATACATTTTTGGAAAATATATTTAAGCACGTGATCAGTATTGATTCGTTCACTACGGTTCTGATTCAGGCATTGTGGAGCTTCTCGGGGAAGGAAGTTTACTTAAAACTGGAACTATATATATCGCAGGGTCAATTTTCGCAGGAAATACTGGACTTTGTGAATAAAGATATGGAAATAACAGAAAAAAAAAGATGGAAGTGGAATTGGAATAAAAAATGTAAAAGAGGTTCTGAAGATGATGTACGAGCAGGATCATCTTCTGTATTTGGAGAATCTGGAACCGGAAGGAACCAAAATAACCATATGGATTCCGAAAACACTGAAATGTACAGATGAGGAGAAAGACGAAGAGAGATGAATTTGCTGATTGTAGATGATGAAATTGTGACAACGCAGGTATTGGAAGAACAGCTGGATCGCGCGTTACTTTCTATTGACCAGATCTATGTGGCCTACAATACTTCTATGGCCAGAGATATTTTGCAAAAAAACAAAGTGGAACTGATTTTATGCGATATTGAAATGCCAAAGGAGAACGGGATTCACTTTCTGGAATGGGTACGAGAACAGAAAATCCAGACAGAGGTTATCTTTCTGACCAGCCATGAAAAATTTGAATATGCCTATGGAGCTGTACAGAATGGTGCGGCAAACTATCTGCTGAAGCCGATTGACATGAATAAAATCAATCAGGCATTGCTTCGTGTGACAGAAAAAATAGCCTGGAAACAAAAAACGGAGGAAATCCGGGAATCTTGGAAGATCGGAAAAAGAAAGATGGTGCGATATTTCTGGACAAGAGTATTGCTGGAACCCGGTGTGCAAAAACAGGGACTCGAGGAGGAAATAAAGCAACAGGGGATAGCGGAAGAAATTCAGGAAAAATATTGTGTTGTGATTCTTCATTTTGCCAGTGGCAAACTGGACTTCGGGAAAGAAAAGGAACAGGAATCCATTTATAAATTTGCAATGGAAAATATTCTGGCAGAAGCATTCACAGAAAAAATCAGAATGGAAAATGTGATTTGCTGGGAAGAGAATACGGGGACCTATCTTGGAATTCTGTCGGAATTTCGGAAAGGAGACGAAGGAGAGAGCGGCAACGGGTCAGAAAGATATTTGAAAAATATTTTCCTGATGCATTGCAGATCGGATACATTTCCCCGAGTGTTCCTTTTTATGAAGCAGGTTTGGAAAAAGAGAAAATAATGGAATATGACAAAACGCATATTTATGACGAAGGGGAAATAAAAGAATTTATGGCATTGCTTCGAGAAAAAGAGGCTTCCGGACATATTCTGGACGAAGATTATATCCTGCAGTGTCTGAACAAGGGTTCCAGGGTAAGTACACTGGAATATTTACAAAAAACGCTGCAGCATGTAAGGCAAACGATGCATTCCGTAGAAGGATTTCGCAATTTTCAAGTGGAACTGACACAGCTTGTAAGCAAATATCTCCATGATAAAAAGGAAAATATGAACAGCGTGATTCGTGATCCGATCTATCTGAAACTGGATATGAATGCTGTTAAATCAGAATTCTCTATGGTGCAGTGGATGACCTGGCTGATGAATAAGGTATTTGATCTGACACAGGAGGAACGGAAGGAAAAAACAGAAAAAAGGATCACAGATCAGGTAATTGATTATATCAGAGAACATTATACGGAAGATATTAACAGAAATACGCTTTCGGAGAGGTTTCATTTTTCGCCGGAATACATTGGAAAAATGTTCCGGAAGGATATCGGAACGTCGTTGAATGATTATATTAATTCCCTGCGCGTGGAAAAAGCGAAACATTTGCTGGAAAACACCAATACAAAGGTGATTGATATTGCGCTGGAAGTCGGATTTGATACTCTTCCGTATTTCTCATCTGTATTTAAAAAATATACGGGAGTTTCACCGGCAGAGTTTCGGAAAAAAGAATAGATATCTTAAAAACGAAAGTTTTGTACTTTTTTGTGTAAGAACTTTCGTTTTTTGCGCTATGATAAGTCTATCAAAAGGAACCGGAAAGAAGAAAGGAGAAACAAATGAAGAAAAAAGATTTTGGCGATTTTGATGGCTACCCTGACAGTAGGATCTCTGCTGAGCGGATGTGGTGGAGCACAGAGCAGTGATGCAAACGGAAATCAGGAGAGCAGTAAGCAGGAAAGCAGCGACAGCGAAGAACCGGCAGAGGTTGTATTTGCGTACATGACGCAGAACAATATCCCGGAGTCATCAGAACTGGAAAGAATTCAGAACCTGATCAACGATTATACAGTAGATAAGATCAATACAAAGGTCAAGCTGGTACTGTTTTCCAATTCTGATTATATGAATCAGGTGAATCTGATGCTGGCATCCGGAGAACAGCTGGATTTGTTTCAGGCCTATAATACGTCGCATCTGAAATATATTCAGGATGGAACAGCGCTGGATATTACAGAGTATCTGGACAGTGACCTGAAAGAAACAACAGAAACTCTTTACGATGGTTTTCTGGCACCGACAACGGTAGAGGGAAAAACATATGGAATTCTGAATATGGGTTCCAACTATGTACCGGGTGGATTTACCTATCGTGAAGATATTACCGAGGAACTTGGAATCGATATGAGTCAGGTTACCAAACCGGAAGACTTGACAGCAGTGTTTGCAAAGGTAAAAGAAGCTTATCCGGATATGACAATCTTGATCCAAACAGAGCGAATGCGTTATTTGAAAGCTACCTGGGAAAGATTGCTAAAATTGATCCATTAGGTGACAATATTGCCTCATCCGTTTCCGGTGTGGCTTATCAGGACAATGCAACTGTAGTGGATATGTATGAAACGACAGATTTCAAAGAACTGTGCGAACTGACCAGAAGCTGGTTTGAAGCTGGTTATTATGCAAGTGATGCAGCTACTACAACAGCAACTACTGCAGAATTACTGATGTCCGGCAACTGCTTTGGCACATTCTGTGGCTTGGGTAATCCGAAGATTGCGCAGCAGTATACAAACAACTATGGTCATCCGTTTGAAAATGTACAGATCAGTGATTCGATGATCTGGTCTGGAAACGGCGGAGCATGGATGGTAAATTCCGGCTGTAAAGATCCTTCGGCAGCCTGCAAATTTATGAACCTGCTGTACACGGATGCATATGTAGACAACCTTCTGGTCTATGGAGAAGAAGGGGTAGATTACAAATTGGATGAAAATGGTTGTGCAGTAGCACCGGATGGATATACGGATCTGAACAGTGTAGCCTATACCGATAATATGAACTACTATTTCTGGGGAAATAAATGGCTGACCTATCCGGTTGTAGGCGGTCTGTATGGAGAAGAAAAAGAGACAAACAAGCAGCAGAATTATGATGGAGATCATTCAAACTATTATGGTTTCCTTTACGACTACAGTGATAAAGAAGCAGAATATACCGCATGCCTGAACATTGTAGAAGAGTATAAAAAATCTCTGTGGGTTGGTGCAGCAGATGTAGATACAACACTTGCCGAGATGACAAAACGACTGAAAGCAGCTGGTATGGATGACCTGATTCAGGCAAAGCAGGAGCAGCTGGATGCATGGATGAGTAGCAAATAGGAAAGACTTTAAAAAAGAAAAGGCTGCGGAAATTTACCGCAGCCTTATTTATCAAAAAGGGAGTCGAATTATGACGAAAAGTGAGAAAAAACATGCCAGTAAAAATACATTAGCATTACTGTTGATTGCATTACCGGGTATTACATATCTGATCATTAATAACTATATTCCTATCATTGGAACCTTTATTGCGTTCAAAAAGTTCAGTTATGCAAAAGGAATCTGGGGAAGCCCGTGGTGTGGACTGGATAACTTTAAATTTTTGTTCCTGACAGATGATGCATGGGTCATTACGAGAAACACATTGTTATATAATCTGGCGTTTATCGTGATCGGAACCGTAGTTTCTGTGATTTTTGCAATCCTGCTGCATGAGCTGGGAGAACTGTTACGCGGAAAGTTTTTCCAGTCCGTGCTGTTGTTTCCACACTTACTGTCATGGGTTGTAACGGCGTATCTGGTATACGCGTTATTGGGAAGTACAACCGGTTTTGTGAACAATACAATTTTAGATGCGCTGGGGAAAAAAGGCGTAGACTGGTATACTGCAAAAGCTGCATGGCCGTTTATCCTGGTTATTGTATATCTTTGGAAGAATGCAGGATATAATGCGATCGTTTATATGGCAGGTATTGCAGGCATTGATAAGGAAATTTATGAAGCGGCAAAGATTGATGGCGCTTCTAAATTGAAACAGATTACGGCCATTACACTTCCGCTTCTGAGACCAACCATTGTTATTATGACATTGATGCGATCGGCCGTGTATTCTATTCTGACTTTGGTTTGTTCTATCAGGTACCAATGAATGCAGGAACCTGTTTTCTACGACGCAGACGATTGACACGTATGTATATCGTGGTTTGATGGAACAGGGTAATGTAGGAATGTCTTCGGCAGCAGGTGTATATCAGTCATTGGTTGGTTTTGCACTGGTCATGATTGCAAACTTTATTGTACGGAAAAAAAGATCCGGAAAACGCATTGTTCTAGGAGGCAGGATATGAAAAAGACAGTCAGCGATGAAAAAC
>ENA-OQCE01001245-OQCE01001245.1-human-gut-metagenome-genome-assembly--contig:-NODE-1245-length-10605-cov-3.701661_pt1 | contig 10605 bp, 9 predicted proteins | sample MGYA00242495_ERZ504572 | MGnify/ENA primary metagenome ERZ504572 (study PRJEB26092, sample SAMD00036228) | human gut metagenome | host: Homo sapiens | study: EMG produced TPA metagenomics assembly of...
ATTTGCTGTTTCGTTCACAGCGAAATTTTATTATATTATAGGTTTTTGAAATATGTCAACCCTTTTTTGGAATAAAAAAATAAATAATTTTAAAGAATGATTTTCAAGGGGTTCTCAGGCAAACAATCTTGCCATGTCTTCGGGCAGATCGGCGGTAAATGTCATTTGTCTTCCGGTTATCGGATGGAGAAAGCGAAGACAGTGAGAGTGAAGCGCCTGCCGGTCGATCAGTTCCATATCCGGATTGTACAGATAATCTCCGATCAAAGGAAATCCGAGGTGTTTCATATGGACTCGGATCTGATGTGTGCGGCCTGTTTCTAAAATAAGAGAAACGAGTGAAAGCCCGTTTTTTTCAAAAACTGTGTGGTAATGGGTAATTGCATGTTCGCCGTTTTCAAAATCGATCTTCCGTTCGATGAGAGAACTTCCGGTTCGTCCGATCGGAGCATTTATCGTTCCTTCAAAAGGAGTGACGTGTCCGCGTACAATGGCGAGATATTCCCGTTCGATCTGATGCCGGGCGGTCATGGAAGATAAGATATTAGAGCTGACCATATGCTTCGCAACGACAGTCAGACCGGAAGTGTCCCGGTCAAGACGGTTTGTACAGCGGAAAATAAAAGGTTTGTTTTGTTGTTCATAATACCACATCAGCGCGTTTGCAAGAGAGTTTCGATAGTTGTTAAGAGAAGGGTGGATCGGCATTCCGGCAGCTTTGTTTATCACTATGATATCTTCATCTTCATAGACAATATCGATCGGCAGATTGACAGCGGGAATATTCGGAGAGGAAGTTTCTTCCTGAATGCGGACAGTCAGAATATCTCCTGCCTGAAGTGTTGTTTGCATATAAGACCATTCTCCGTTTTTTAAAATGCTTTCGGGCATTTTTTTAAGAAGTGTCAGATTTTGCATGGAATATCCGTGCTTTCGGAGAAAACTGTCAATACGGATGTTTTGTCCGCTGTCGGTTATTTTATATGTGATCGTACGTTCCATAACTTCTCCATTTCGTTTCGGCGCGCAAAACGAGGCGGCAATTTTTATATGCCGGGTTTCGCATGTCTGTTTTTGTATTGCGTCAGTTCAGTCATATATTATAACAAAGACAGACAAGACCGGTCAATAATGTAAAGCAGTCGTGTAAAGTTCGCGGGAAAAGGTGGAATGGAATGTACGTGTGTGGTAAACTATGTATAATGCTGTTTGTGAATTAATTTAGAGAGAGGATTTTTATAAATGGATATCAATCAAAAACTGACAGAAGAACTTGATGTGAACCGCTGGCAGATTGACGCGGCGGTAACTTTGATCGATGAAGGGAATACGATCCCGTTTATATCGAGATATAGAAAAGAAGCGACCGGGTCACTCAACGACGAGCAGCTTAGGAAGCTTCATGAAAGACTTCTCTATCTGAGAAATCTGGAAGAGAAGAAAGAGCAGGTGATCTCGAGCATTGAAGAGCAGGGAAAGATGACAGAAGAACTCAAAGAGAAGATCCTTTTAGCTGAGACGCTCGTGACAGTGGAAGATCTGTATCGGCCATATCGTCCGAAGCGGCGGACGAGGGCGACGATCGCGAAAGAAAAAAGGATTAGAGCCTTTGGCAGCGTATATGATGCTGCAGCAGGCAAAAGAACCTTTGGAAGAAACCGCAAAGCAATATATTTCGGAAGAAAAAGAAGTAAAGACAGAGGAAGAAGCAATCGCCGGAGCAAAAGACATTATTGCGGAAATCATTTCCGATAATGCGGATTATCGTACATGGATCAGAAAAACGACGATGAAAAAAGGAAAAGTCGTTTCTACAGCAAAAGATCCGGAGACAGAATCTGTTTACGAGATGTATTACGAATTTGAAGAATCGGTTGAAAAGCTTGCCGGACATCGGATTCTTGCGCTGAACCGTGGTGAGAAAGAAAAAATACTGACGGTCAAAGTAGAGGCTCCGGAGGAAGATATTCTGAGATATTTAGAGAAAAAGACGATCGTAAATGATAATCCGTATACGACTTCGGTCTTAAAAGAAGTTGTCGAGGACAGTTATAAACGTCTGATCGAGCCTGCGATCGAAAGGGAGATAAGAAATGAACTGACGGAGAAAGCGGAAGACGGAGCGATCGACGTATTCGGGAAAAATCTGCATCAGCTTCTCATGCAGCCGCCGATCGCGGGGAAAGTAGTGCTTGGATGGGATCCGGCGTTTCGTACGGGATGTAAACTGGCAGTTGTCGATCCGACGGGAAAGGTGATCGGAACTACGGTCATTTATCCGACGGCTCCGACGACTCCGCAGAAGATCAAGGCAAGTAAGGACTTGCTAAAGAAGATCATTCCGAAATATCATATTTCACTTATTTCGCTTGGAAACGGAACTGCTTCCCGTGAATCAGAACAGTTTATCGTGGAACTTTTGAAAGAGATACCTGAGCAGGTTCGGTATGTGATCGTCAATGAAGCGGGAGCTTCTGTCTACTCGGCAAGTAAGCTTGCAAGTGAGGAATTTCCGAAGTTTGATGTAGGTCAAAGAAGCGCGGCGTCCATCGCGAGAAGACTTCAAGATCCATTGGCCGAACTTGTGAAGATCGATCCGAAGTCGATAGGCGTCGGACAATATCAGCATGATATGAATCAGAAGAAACTGGGAGAAAAGCTTGGGGGAGTCGTAGAGGACTGCGTTAATAAAGTCGGCGTTGATTTGAATACGGCGTCTGCGCCGCTTTTATCGTACATTTCGGGAATCAGTTCGGCGATTTCTAAAAATATTGTAGCCTACAGAGAGGAGCACGGAAAGTTTACGAGCAGAAGAGAACTTCTGAAAGTGCCGAAACTTGGGCCGAAAGCGTTTGAACAATGTGCGGGATTTATGAGAATCCGCGACGGAGAGAATCCGCTTGACGGTACGGGCGTCCACCCTGAATCATATGAAGCGGCAAAAGGCCTTTTGCAAAAGCAGGGGTATTCACCGGAAGATGTGGCGGCTCATAATCTGGCGGGATTATCTCTTACGATAAAAGACTATAAAGCGACGGCAGAAGAATTAGGAATCGGCGAGATCACCCTGCGCGATATCGTAAAAGAGTTGGAAAAGCTGCGCGCGACCCGCGTGACGAGATGCCAAAACCGATTCTTAGAACGGACGTACTGGAAATGAAAGATTTAAAAGAAGGAATGATATTGAAAGGAACGGTGCGAAACGTCATTGATTTCGGCGTGTTTGTGGATATCGGAGTTCATCAGGACGGTCTCGTACATATTTCCCAGATTACAGACCGTTATATCAAACATCCCCTTGAGGCAGTGAGCGTCGGAGACGTTGTGGATGTAAAGGTGATGAGCGTGGATATGAAAAAGAAGAGGATACAGCTTACGATGAGAGGAATTTCCTGAAAAACGAAAAAAGAAAGAAGAAAAAAGATTTGAGAAGACAGCGGGAGGTATAGGAATGGCAAAATACAGACATATTGTCTTTGACGTGGACGGAACACTGATCGATACGAGAGACTGCATATTATATTCATTGCAGGAGATGCTCATGACGGTAAAAGGAGAGCGGTACGAGATAGAAGATCTGAAGTTTGTGCTGGCTAATACATCTGTGAAAAATATGCATCTTCTCGGGGTGGAAGAAGAAAAAATCCCGGGCGAGTCGAAATGTGGGTGGCAAATGAAGAGAAGAACATCGATATGATCCGCATTTTTGACGGAATAGAAGAACTTCTGGAAAAACTGGAGAAAAAAGGAAGTACGCTTGGTGTCGTAACATCAAGAACACGCGAGGAACTGGAGCTTGTTCTTGATCAGCTTCCGATACGAAAATATTTTTCGATATGCATATGTGCCGATGACACGAAAGAGCATAAACCGTCGGCACAGCCGCTGCTGAAATATATGGAACTGTCAGGAGCGCGGAAAGAAGAAACCGTCTATATCGGAGACAGCGCTTCAGATATGGCATGCGCCTCAATGCGGGAGTGGATTGTGTTCATGCGGTATGGGGCGAACCGGAAACAGAAGCGGATGCGACTTATCGCGCCGGGAAACCGGAACAACTTGAGGAAATATTTTTATAAAAATTGTTTGACAGAACCGGCTTTCTAAAGAGCGTTTTGTAAATTAGGTTTATTGAATCACAGCGCCGGATTTGTTATGATGATAGAGAAATCAATTTTATTGTAAAGAAGCATGTAAATAAAATAAAGTGGAAAAGAAAAGGAGAAGAATATGAAGATCGGAATCGGAAATGACCATTCAGCATTAGAATTAAAGGCGGAAATCATTAGTTTCCTGAAAGAAAAAGGACATGAAGTAGTAGATTACGGAACAAATTCAAGCGAGAGCTGTGATTATCCGGTCTACGGGGAAATCGTGGCAAGAGCAGTGGCAGCAGGCGAGGTTGAACAGGGAATCCTGATCTGCGGAACAGGTCTTGGAATTTCTCTTGCGGCAAATAAAGTAAAAGGAATCCGCGCCGCGGTTTGCAGCGAGCCGTTTACGGCAAAGATGGCAAGAGTGCACAATAACTGTAATATCCTGGCGTTCGGAGCTCGTGTGGTAGGAGCGGAGCTTGCGAAAATGATCGTAGAGACATGGCTTGACGCTGAGTTTGAAGGAGGACGTCATCAAAGAAGAGTTGACCTGATTACAGCGATTGAGGAGAAATAAACATGCAGTCATATCATCTGACACAATGGGTATTGTTCTTTTTCATTTACAGTTTTATCGGCTGGGTATGGGAATGCTGTTTTGTTTCTGTGCGGAAACGCCGCTGGGTAAACCGCGGATTTATGTACGGGCCGATGCTGCCGATCTATGGATTCGGAGCGCTTGCGGTCTTGATCAGTACGATCAGAGTCAGAGACAGTATTCCGTTGATCTTTTTATTCGGCATGGTTGGAGCAACGCTGTTGGAATACGTTACAGGGGCGGTTATGGAGAGACTTTTCAATGTGAAATACTGGGATTACAGCAATCAGAAATTTAATCTGAACGGATATATTTGTCTTACCTCGTCTTTGGGGTGGGGATTGTTTTCCGTTTTACTTGTTAAGTTTGTTCATGTACCGATCGAGGGAGCGGTGCTGAAGATTCCGACGATTATTGCGGAGGGTATCGCATTTGTGCTGACTGTTGCGGCGGCGGTCGATGTGACGCAGTCGTTTAATGATGCGATGGATCTGAAGCGGATTCTTGCACAGCTTGAAGAAAGCAAAAAACAGATCAGGAAGATACAGGAGAAATTAAAAGTCGCTTCTGAAGAATTTGTGGAAGATTATCGACAGCGCGCAGGTGAGTTTGTGGAAGATTATCGACAGCGCGCAGGTGAGTTTGTAGAAGATTATCGCAGGCGTGTAGAAGAACATGTAGAGGATTACCGCGGACGTGCGGAAGAAATGGCGGAAGATTACAAAAAACTGGCAGAAGAGCATATGGACAGTTACCGTCAGCGCGCAGAAGAAATGGTAGAGGGATACAAAGAAGAGATCAAAGTTCAAAAGAAGAAACGCCGCGAACAAATCAATTCACGCAAAGAAGAATATCTGGCGCGTGTTCATGCAAGGCGCGAAGAGAGACAGCGTCTTCTTGCAAGATTGTCGGAGAGGGCGGAACTGTTGATGAAGGAAGAATTTACATCAAAGGTTGACGAATTGATCGGCGAAGATAAACGGGAAGAATATGCGAAGATCAAGAAAAATATTTCCCGGGAGATGACGAAGATGCACGACAGAACAGACAGAAGCTATATCCGTGCAGCAAGACATTTGAAAGGCAATCCGACGGCTGTGTCAAAAAGATTTTCAGAAGCTCTTGCCGAACTGAGAAAACATATGGATGAGAAGTGATAGCGGAGGGATACCAAAGATGACAAAAAAGCAGCGTGCGTTACAGGTGATCGAGCGGCTGAAAAAAGAATATCCGTCCGCCGGCTGTACGCTTGATTATGATCAGGCATGGAAACTGCTTGTCAGTGTGCGGCTTGCGGCACAGTGTACAGATGCCCGTGTCAATGTAGTGGTGGAAGGGTTATATGAAAAATATCCGACAGTGGAAGCTTTGGCGGAAGCGGATGTAGATGAGATTGAGAAAATTGTGCGTCCGTGCGGTCTTGGCAGAAGCAAGGCGCGCGATATCAGCGGCTGTATGAAGATGATCCGGGATGAGTATGAAGGGAAAGTGCCGGATGATTTTGACGCGCTGATGAAACTTCCGGGAGTCGGAAGAAAAAGCGCAAACCTTATCATGGGTGATGTGTTCGGGAAACCTGCGATTGTGACAGATACGCATTGTATCCGGCTTGTAAACCGGATCGGACTCGTAGATGGGATAAAAGAACCGAAAAAGGTCGAGATGGCATTGTGGAAGATCATTCCTCCTCAGGAGGGAAGCGATTTCTGTCACAGGCTTGTCTTCCACGGGCGGGATGTGTGTACGGCAAGGACAAAGCCGTACTGCGAGAAGTGCTGTCTGGCGGATATTTGCAAGAAAAAACGGAGTTTCATAAAAAAGAAAAAGAGGAGGCAGAAAATGAAAAGTTTGAAATTAAGAGATGATTTTTATTGGACAGGTATTATTGACGATCAACTCAGAGTATTTGATATTATCATGTATACGGAATTCGGTACAACTTATAATTCTTATGTGATGAAGGCGGGGGACAAAACAGTTCTTTTCGAGACTGCAAAAGCGAAGTTTTTTGACGAATATTTGGAACATCTTCAAGAAGTGATCGACATTCGGAAAATCGATTATCTTGTTGTAAGTCATACAGAGCCGGATCATGCCGGAAGCGTAGAACGCCTTCTCGATTATAGTCCGCAGATGAAGGTGATCGCTACGGGATGTGCGCTCGGTTTCCTGAAAGAGATCGTAAACCGGGATTTTGTCGGCATTCCGGCAAGGGATAAAGAGAAGATGACGATCGGAAATAAGACGCTTGAGTTTTTGTTTGTTCCGAATCTTCATTGGCCGGATACGATGTACACTTTTATTGAGGAAGAACAGATTCTTGTAACATGTGATTCTTTCGGTGCACATTACTGTCTCCCGGAAGTCGTATCAAGTGAGATTAAAAATGAGGCGGATTATCAAAGTGCTTTGAAATATTATTATGACTGCATTATCGGACCGTTCAAACCTTTTATGCTTAAAGCTCTCGACCGTGTTGAAACAATGGATATTTCCATGATCTGTACGGGGCATGGACCGGTTCTCGTAGGAGATCGGATCAGACAGGTTATGAAGCAATACAGAGAATGGTCGACAGTGGTCAATCCGAATGAGAAAAAAACAGTTATTATCCCGTATGTGAGCGCATATGGCTACACGAAGATGCTTGCGGAAAAAATCGCGGAAGGAGTCAAAGACAGCGGCGATATCGACGTCAGGTCTTATGACATGGTTGAGGCAGACGCAGAGAAAGTGAACGAAGAACTTTTGTTTGCGGACGGAATATTGCTTGGAACTCCTACGATTGTCGGAGAAGCGCTCAAGCCGATATGGGATCTTACACTTGCAATGTTTCCGGCTACTCACGGAGGAAAATATGCCGGCGCATTCGGAAGCTACGGTTGGAGCGGAGAAGGAGTGCCGAATATTACGCAGCGTCTGAAACAACTGAAAATGAAAGTATCGGAAGGATTCCGCGTTCGGTTTAAACCATCGGAAGCGGATCTTGTGAGCGCTTATGAGTACGGATATCAGTTCGGGTGCATCGTGCAGAACAAAGAACCTGTAAAGCCGAAGAAAAAAGGCGCCAGAACGCTTGTGAAATGTCTTGTCTGCGGAGAAATTTTCGATTCTTCGCTCGAGATATGTCCGGTGTGCGGAGTCGGAAAAGAGAATTTTATAGAAGTTGAAGCAGAAGAAAGCGCCGTTTTGAATAATACAGAAGAATATTATGTTATCCTCGGAAACGGAACGGCAGGATTTAACGCTGCCAAGGCGATAAGGGAACGTGATAAAACGGGAGCTGTTACGATCATTTCTGATGAAGAGTATCCGGCATACAACCGTCCGATGCTGACAAAGTCGATCGTGGCAGGATTGAGCGCGGATCAGATCGCGATCGTAGATCCGTCATGGTATGAAGAAAACAAAGTGTTCCAAATGTTAGGAAAGAAAGTGGCGTCTGTCGATGTAAATGAAAAAGAAGTGATTCTTGAAAGCGGAGAGAAAGTGCATTTCACGAGACTGATCTATGCACTTGGAAGCGAGTGCTTTATACCTCCGATCGAAGGAAGTTCTTTGCCGGAAGTAGTTGCGATCCGCCGCCTTGCAGATGTGGAAAAACTGGAAAAAATGATGGAACATGCGGCGAAAGCGGTTGTGATCGGAGGCGGTGTGCTTGGTCTGGAAGCTGCCTGGGAACTGAAAAAAGCGGGGATTGATGTACAAGTGTTAGAAGCTGCTCCGATTCTTATGGGACGTCAGCTTGACGAGAACGCTTCGGACATTTTGAGGATGTTCGCCGAAAAGAGCGGTGTGAAGATCAGTACGGGCGTTTCCGTGGAAGCAGTGGAAGGAGACGGACATGTATCGGGAGTCCGCTTGTCTGACGGTCAGGTGATTCCTGCGGAAGTTGTCGTTGTATCGGCGGGAGTGCGTGCAAATACAGCATTGGCTAAGGAGATCGGACTTGATGCGGACCGTGCCGTTAAAGTGAACGAACGGATGGAAACGAGTGTTCCGAACGTATATGCATGCGGTGACTGTGCGGAATTTAACGGGGCAAACTATGCTGTTTGGCCGGAGGCTTCCGAACAGGGACGTATCGCGGGCGCAAATGCGGCAGGGGATCAGATTGAGTATACGGCGACAGCTCCGACATTGACATTCCATGGGATGAACACGGCTCTTTTCGCAGCCGGAGATAACGGGAAAAATCCGAATCTGCTTTATAAGACGGCAGAATTTAAAGATATGGGAAAAGGAAGATACAGTAAATATTACTTTTTAAACAACCGCCTTGCAGGCGTTATCATGATCGGAGATCTGTCCGATATGGTCAAAATCACGGAGGCATTGGAAAAACATGCCCTGTATAAAGATGTGCTCGGATAGAAAAGAACGCATCACATAAAGCGGCGCCTCCCGGGCAGGAGTGAGTGTCTCGTATAAAACCGTGTCCGGGGGGATTATTTTTATCGAAGGTGCATCTGAAACTGCGTCTTTGCAAAAAAGATGTGCGGGAAAGGAATTCAAAAGAGAAAATATGGTAAACACAAATATAATGAAACTGGGCCATGGATCTTTTTTTATTTATTCATTTTATCGGATGGTGCGGCGAGGTCATCGTTGCGGCGGTTAACAGGCACAAGTTTGTCAACAGGGGATTTATCGCGGGACCGCTCTGCCCGATCTACGGAACGGGAGCGGTGGCGGTGGCGGTGTTTTTGCCGGAATTAAAAGAAAATCTGATCTTTCTTTTTATCGGCGGAATGATCGTTACTTCGTTCGTAGAATATATTACGGGAAGGCTGATGGAAAAGATACTGCATAAAAAGTGGTGGGATTATTCAGATCAGAAATTTCATCTGGACGGTTACATTTGTCTGCGGGTATCTGCTTTATGGGGCGTGTGCAGTGTACTGATGATCTACTTCCTGAATCCGTTTTTTTGCGGTCTTGTCAATATGATACCCCGTTTGATCGGAGAAGTGATCTTATGGGTGCTTTTAGGCCTGCTTATTGCGGATGGTCTCGGTTCGGGAATTGCGGTTCTTGAATTGAAAAGAAAGAAAGGTCGGATCGAGCAGATTACGGAAGAGCTGCAGAAAACGTCTAAATTTCTTGAAAACGCTCTGACAAAACGGATCCAGAAAAGACTGGTAAAGGCATTTCCGAATATTGAGACTGAAAAAGATGCTGAACAGGAAGAAAAATTTGCGGAAGGATGCGGATTTTTTAAACTGGCGAGTCTGTTTATCATCGGAGCATTTATCGGGGATATAGTAGAGACGATATTCTGCCTTATTACAACCGGGCGTCTTATGAGCCGCAGCAGTCTTGTGTTTGGTCAGTTCAGTATCGTGTGGGGAATTGCATGTGCGCTTCTGACATGGATTTTATATAGATACCGTGATAAGAGTAATTGGTTTATATTCCTTTTCGGAACAATACTCGGGGGCGCATATGAATACATATGCAGTGTTTTTACGGAGATTGCCTTTGGAACAGTGTTCTGGATTATAGTAAGATCCCGTTTAATCTGGGAGGAAGAATTAACCTGTTGTATTGTTTCTTCTGGGGATTTGCCGCCGTTATCTGGATGAAAGCGGTTTACCCGTTTTTGTCAAGACAGATCGAACGATTGCCGAAAAAGGCGGGACGTATCATCTGCTCCTTGCTGCTTGTTGTTCTGACGGCGGATATGGCGCTGTCATTTGCCGCTTTGGCGCGTTACGGAGAACGTCAGGAAGGAAAAGAAGGAAACGGGATTATCGCTGAAAAGTTAGATGAGTATTTCCCGGATCAGTTTATCGAGAAACGGTATGAAAATCTGAAAATAGCGAAATAAATAAAAACAGATAAAAACAAAAAACCGGAATGTGCCTTTTGGCGCTTCCGGTTTTTGCTGATGTGCGACCCTTCGCCGGGAAA
>ENA-OQCE01001246-OQCE01001246.1-human-gut-metagenome-genome-assembly--contig:-NODE-1246-length-10605-cov-3.687918_pt1 | contig 10605 bp, 11 predicted proteins | sample MGYA00242495_ERZ504572 | MGnify/ENA primary metagenome ERZ504572 (study PRJEB26092, sample SAMD00036228) | human gut metagenome | host: Homo sapiens | study: EMG produced TPA metagenomics assembly of...
CCTTTACAACTACTGAATCTGATTAATTTAATAACCCATCATCCAGACATCCGTCTCCACCGTCATCGGAACCACCATCATCAGAACCATCATAATCACCGGAATCATCATTACCATAATCATAATCATTACTGTAATCATAGTCATTGCTGTAATCATAGTCATTGCTGTAATCACTACTGTTATCATAACTCTGAGTTGTTTCAGAAGCTGCCTGTGCAGCTGCCTCAGTTGGCTTCGGAGCTAATGCTTTCTCTGTTTCCAGAGTATTGTATTCTTTCTTCTGGCTGATACTGTCAAATACCAGATATGCTACTTCACCTTCCAGATGAAGTTCCGCTTCCTCTGTATCGCCAAATGGGAAAGTGTGGATCTCAGCAGTTGTTCCATCCTCGAAAGTTAACTGAATATTATATTTCGGGATTTCTTTCTCAGCATCATCCTTATCTTCGCCTTCTGCTTTTCCATCTGTTTTGGCATCTTCTGTTTTTGTTTCTTCAGTATCTGTGGTCTCTTTTGTATCATCTGAAGAATCCTTGTTTTCCTCATCTGCTTTATCTTTAGCATTCGGATCAAACCAGAGAACTCTTTCCTCATCTGCTTCGAATTTATCTTCTTCTTTTCAGGAAATTATCCGGATATTCTTCGTCTTTTTCATTCTTAACAGTAACACCTGTGATAACTTACCTGTAAGATTTTTCAATTTTACAGAAAAAACACCCTCTGTGTCCTCTTCCGGTTTTTCACCAATTGTCTTTAAATCTTCTTTCTCTTCATCAGCTTTATCTGCATCTTCTGCTACATCTTTATCTTCAGATTCTGTGGCATCCTTATCCGCATCTTCTGAAGTTTCTGTTTTTGCTGTAGTATCTGCTGCCATCGCTGCCTGACTGAATACAAGACTGCTTCCAAGTGCAGCCATCATAAATGCTGTTACAACTTTTTTCTTCATTGTCTTTAAATCCTTTCTGATCATTCTTTATAGTTCTTTTTTTGCCTTACTGTTAAACAGATAAAATCATTCACTTCGTTACTTGCTCGTAACCAAAGTCAAAAACATTTCAATGCTTAGTTAACTCTCTTATAATTTACATATTTCAGAGTACGTTTCGCACCATATGTAAGTTTATAACCATTCAGTTTGTATTCCTTCTGGAAATTCGGATCATACACATAAGTTTTCTTTTTACCATTCACCTTCTGATCTATTTCAACCCACGCATGTGCTCCCTTCTTACCACCGGATTTCTGGAAATATCCTTTTACATAATGAGCATCATATCCTGCGACTTTAGCCATCCAGTAGAAAGTAGCTGCCATTACATAACAATCGCCACTGCCTGTTTTAAATCCATATAAACCATATTCTGTAGGTGTTTTTTTAGAAACCTTTACATTGCCTGCATACTGCAGAGAAACAGACCAGTTGAATGCCTTCTTCAGATTTCCTTTACACTTCTGAAGTCGGACTGCAGCCATAGTTTCTACTGCTGACAGCTTTGTTGCCTGTCCATTCTTTTTAATCTTATAATAAGTCTTTGCATTAACCTTATAATACGGTTTATTAGTCACAAGTTTTCCGGTTTTATCAAAACAATACGTATATTTACCGATCTTCTCTACCTTGTTTGTAATTTTCTCACCATTTACATAATAATATTTAACTCCATCAACAGTTTCCCATCCTCCTTCTTCTCCGGAAGTGGTGTCGGAGTTACATCTGGTGTCTCAACTGTACTATCAGTTGTTCCATCCACATAATCAATGATCGTTGACTGTTCTGCATAGCCGGCATGGCAGGTGTAAATGCCATTACTGAGCTAAGTAATAATGCTGTGATTTTTTTCCTGTTCATAACTCTGTTCCTTTCTTTTTTGTTAACTACTATCTGCAAATTGCTTCAGCTGCTTTATAATTTTTCACAGCCGAAGCAACCGATTAACCTGGATAATTATCGTCTTACCGTGATACTCGCAACAACTTCTGCGCTGCTTCCTTTTCCTGTAGGACGCACAACATTTAACTGTACATAATCGTATGTGTAGGTGACATCCTTGCCGTTTCCATCAAGCATACAGGTATTGCCTTTACTTATTGTACACTTTTTATATTTTCCCAGAACCTTCTTAATCTTTGACGCATTGTTCTGTTTTGCCAGAGTAGATGTTGCCGCATATTTTCTGTATAAAGACGTCTTCTTTTTATCTACAGCTCCTGTTTTTGGATTAAAGTAATACAGCTTCGGAATCTCATACATGCTGACACTTCCTACACGTATTCCCTTTACTGTGTGACCACTTACATCAAACCCATAGTACTTACCATTAATCTTCTTCATCAGAATACCATACTTACCAACCATATCCTGATCAGCCTGATAAGCAGCTCCGTTTTTTCCGAAATAATAACGGAAACCCCTTTGCTGTTACTCCCCACTGCTGAGTGACTTTCTGGTTATTCTCATCATATCCATATCTCTTTCCTGTCTTTTTGTCCAGTTTTACCTTAACAGTCTGCGGCTCTGCTGCCTGTACTGTCACTGTTTCTGCTACAACAGCCAACGGTGTCAGCATAAGAAGCATACAAAGTACAACTGCAAGGAATCTCTTTGTTTTCTTCATTCTCCATACTCCTTTTCTTAAAATTTAATTTTATGTTCTATTGTATATGCAGGACGTGTAGCTGCGCCAAACAACGTTCCGTACATATTATCATAATAGAGCCCGTTAATCATAACAAAGCTGTGTCCATCCGGAATTGTAATAACATAGGGTTCATATCCCAGTTCCTTCGCGATTGCAGCCACACTGCTGGCAATTCCATAACAGTTTCCTGTAAGACCGTTCTGGAACATCTGAAGGGAATATTTATAAACCCAATCTTTTGTCTTAAACTCCTGAGGTGTAGGATCCATGTATCCTACAAAGTTTGTATAGGCCATAATATAATAAAAGCAGGAACGGAATTTTTCATAATTACTTGCATTGGCATTACTGTGACGTGCAATAAAGTTCCTTGCCGCAAGCTTGCATCTCGCCTGTGTCAGATTTGAAGCATATCCGTTCTTATTAAATCTTATTCCACCTATAGTTTCATTTGTTGCACATTTACCGTTCTTATGCACATAGTACATTCTACCATTAAACTCATTCCATCCTGTAACAGGTCTTCCCTTGGCATCAACAAAATACTTTACACCATTAACCTTTACAATTGATTTCTTACCCCGGAATTATTCTCTGTGCATTCTTATTAAACAGATAAAAAACTCCTTTAATCTTGTAATGTCCATCATGAGCTGCAACTCCATTGGATTTAAACCAGTAGTATTTACCATTAATCTTTTTCCATTTATTTCTGACTGGTTTATTATTTACGTAATAGCGATATACTTTCCTTCCTTCAACAGTCCATTTTTAGGCACTGACGTCGGTGTCGGTAATGGCAGTTCCGGCGTTATCTCCGGTGAGGGTGTTATTGTAACTGTCGGCTCACTTCCACCCTCCTGTGACAGGTCAACCGCATAAGCACTTCCTGCTCCAGATGTAAGTGCTGCCGTCAACATCATCGCTGTGAGTGTAACCTTCAGTGCTGTAAATCTTTTCCTCTTCATTTTCTATTCCTCCTGAGAAATTTTGCTCGAAGTTTCCTCCCTTCCTTTTGAAATATACTCTTCAGAGTACATTTGAATTTATATTACAATTATAGTATATTGAAGAGTTCATTTCAATTAATACGACGACTTTTTATACAAAAACTTCCAGTTTTTTATAATCAACCTTTCACAAGATTCCACCACTTTTTTCTCTGTCTTTGTACAATTCTTCCATTGGCGCTAACTCCCTTTCAAGATATATCATAGTCCTGTGTGGGATCTTTACCTGTCCGCATATGCAGCTACTTTCCATAACGGAATCGTTGATCTTCACCAGATTCTTATGATCAAAGGAATTAATAATAATCTGCCAATGACACGCTGGTACTAATTTACTAACAACTTACTAAAAAAGAGGCTTCGTTACCCCAAAGTTTAACGAAACCTCTTCTTTATATTGTCAAACGTATATTCTCAATCGCCGTATCCATCCTGTCACAGTAACAGTCGCAGATTCTTTCATTTTGGAAATATTCTTCCTGTTTTCTTCATCATAGACACCAATAACCACAAATCCTGCTTTTTTTGCAGTTTCCGCTGCGTGAAGCGCATCCTCAAATACAAGTGTCTCATTCGGTTCTGCCTGCATAGATTCTGCTGCCTTCAGGTAGATCAACGGTTCATCTTTTCCTGCACCTGTTTCTGTACAGGTGTAAATCTGCTCAAAATAATCCAGAATCCCGTTTCTCGCAAGTGCTGCTTCTGTCAGTTCCCGGTTTCCAGATGTTGCAACTGTCATCTGTATATTTCTCTCTTTAAACCATTCCAGAGTTTTCTTCACTCCTGGTTTCAACGGTGCTTCAAATCGGTAAAAATCACTTACAATTTTCAGAACCTCTTCTATAATCTGTGAAATAGACTTATCCAACTGGTATTTTTCTTTCATCCAGGCGGCTCCCTGCTCCAGACTCATGGTGTGCAGAGCAGCCCGGAGATTTTTCTCCGCTGTGATATTCTGACTCGCAAGATAACGTTCTCCAATATCCTCCCACACAGACATAGAATCCAGCAACGTTCCATCTACATCAAAAATCGCTGCCTTCATCAGTCTTCCATCATATGAATCGCATCTACTGTATTATTGTACTGCTCTTCCACTTTTGCCAGAAGTTCTTCACAGCCTTCAGTATCTCTTCCTCTGAGCTTCTCTGTAATATCAAAGCTTGCCTTATACAGATTATCAAATCCAAGGTTCTGGCATACACCTTTTAAGGTATGAGCTGCACGAAAAGCTTCTTCCCCATTTTTTTGTGCCAGATTATCCTTCAGACTCCGGAAACTTCCATCATCCAGAAATTTCTTTGCAAATTTCTTAATAAGAACCTCACTTCTCAGTCTTCCAAGTACACCTTCATAATCTGCACCCATCTGTTCATAACATTCTTTTACTGTCATATTTTTCTCCTCTTTATCCCCATCTGCACTGTTAAACCTGCGTTTTCGCAATGATATTATTATATCACGCCATATAGCTGTTCTCAAGTGCTCTTTCACAAAAGCACCTTGGAATCTTTGTTACTGTTCACACACCACTATAATATAATCAACCCGCCGCAGTGTGATCCTGCCCGGAGGGCTTTATTATGCTATAAGAATATTATGGAATGGTTTCCCATAGCATAATAAAGCACTTTCACATGTAATTCTCTCACATATGAAAGTGCTGATATCAGGCAGATGAAATCATCCGCATCACTACACACTATCACAGATTTTATATCCGGATATCATATAATTTTATTTTCTGCCGGTATTATCTGAAAAATCCCTGATTCTCAAAGTACTGGATAAATGGATTCTCACTTTCCTCTGTATCATCGGAGTCCATACTATCCTCACTGTCTGTATCTTCGTCTACATCTTCATCAGCATCTTTTGAGGATTTCTTAGAATCCTTTTTAGATTTCTTACTGTCTTTATCGTTATCATCACTGTCATCAGCATCTGTATTCTCATCCAGAGTTACTTTAACAGTCTCTTCTTTATAACTTGTTCCATGAGGAACCTGTACAGTCAGCTCTACCTCTTCATCTGGTTCATAATAGGAAAGATATTCGATCAGCTGATCACTACTTGAAACAGTTTTTCCATTAAATTCAGTAATAACGCTGTTTGCTTTCAGACCTGCTTTATCAGCAGCTCCACCTTCTGTTACTTTTTTTTACAAAAACTCCTGCCGGAATGCCATACATCTGAACTGCCTCAGAACTTACAGAAGAACCTTCGATTCCAAGTACACCATGTTCAGAATCATCCAGTTTATCTCTTGATGTCTCATTCATCAGATTCTGAAGAATGTCAGTCACGTCTGAGATTGCAATTGCATAACCCATACCTTCTACTTCAGTAGAAGCAAGTTTTGCAGAGTTGATACCAACAACCTCACCTTCCATATTCAGAAGAGCACCGCCACTGTTACCAGGGTTGATAGCCGCATCTGTCTGGATCAGGTTTACACCGTCACTGCTGTCATCACTTCCATCTGTTACTGTGTTATTGTCAGAATCCATTCTGCGGTTCTTGGCACTTACGATACCGGTTGTAACAGACTGTCCATATCCAAGAGCATTACCGATTGCAATTACCTGCTCACCTACCTTCAGATCATCAGAACTGCCAATCTTCGCAATTGAAATGGCATCCATTGTATCATCTTTAACATCATCCAGAGATACAGATACAACTGCAAGATCTCTCTCTTCATCAAATCCCTTTACGGATGCCTCCACTGCATTTCCATCTGTAAATGCAACTGACAATGTATCCGCACCTTCTACTACATGATAATTTGTAGCAATCAGAAGTTCATCATCATTCTTACCAACAATAATACCGGAACCACTGCCCTCTACTTCCTGTTCCTGCTGCTGTGGTGCATATCCATACATTCCATACATTCCGAAGTAATTCTGTACCTCCTGAACTGACTTGGTTGTAATAGATACAATAGATGGAAGTGCTTCTGATGCGATTTCAGACACATCAAGGTTTCCTTTTGCTGTGCTGCCTGTATCTTTTCCGGTATCTGATTTGGAATCACTGGTATCTGCATCTTTCTTCTCGGATTTTGCATATGTCAATGTTGTCTCGTCCTTATTTGAAGCAGCTTCCACTGTTGTGGCTCCGCTCCATCCTGCAAGTTTATTTACTCCCTCAAAACTTCCTGCTGCAAGTCCTCCTGCAAGTACTGCACATAAGCTGAGTGTAAGACCTTTCTTTGCAATCTTTCTGATTTTATCATTTCTGTTATCTTTGTTCATCATAATAAAGTCCCTCCATGAATCTATGTCATTTATCTATGTCATTTATTTATCTCTGTTTCCTTTTGATGCTTTTAAGTATAGGAATGATTTGTGTTCTTTGTGTGGGAAAAATGTGTTTAATTTGTGACAATTTTATACATTTTTAATATGACATCAATTTTTAAAATCAGTCCTGTCTGTCAGTTATATCACTTTCGATACATGGAGGAAATTTTTCCGGTACTATATCCCGGAACCAGTGATTTCCAGTTTCCAACCTGACTTTTTAGTACCTTTTCTGTATATTTCAGGGAATTGGAACTATCCATATTTTTAAAGACATTATACGCTGTTTTCTTTTTCCCATTGGCATCCTTCAATCCCATTGCCAATCCCTGAGCCACCTCATGGGCTTCATCTTTATAGCTTCTTATAATAAATGCATCAATCATTGGATTGCAGGCAGCCTTATAATAGGCCAGTGCAATTGCTGCCGCCTGATTTGCCTGTCCTCCATAAGTGGAAGAAAATCCCTGTTCCGAAAGAATGATCCTTGTATTGGAACCAAATCTGTTTTTCACATAATCTGTAAGTGTCTGGATATTACGCATAGTGATAAACGTGGTGGTGTTCGCATCACTGGTAAACATGGATGCATTTGCACCTGACCAGAACTGTGAATCTGAAAGCGGCTGATTATATGCATGATATGCCAGATTCCAGTTCACATCTTTCTGCATATCAGAAATCTTCGCCGCAAAGCTTTCCAGAGTTGATCTTGCACTATAGCAGATAGTAAAGGCATTTTTCTGATTCCAGCAATTATCCAGACAGATAAATACTTTGGAACTTCCCCGGCTGCTTTTCACTGCATTGTAAAGGCAGCGAAAAGCTTCACTGTACATGGAGATAAATTTTGAAAAACTGACATTCCCTACATAATAATATCCGCTTGCACTGTTTACTTCATTTCCCAGGATCCAGTTACTTATATAACAGTTATTTTTTCCAAACTTCTCTCCCAGATATGCAAACATTGCTTCCATAGTCTGTCTAGTTGTGCTGTTATCTGTGTTCCATCCATAATAAGCTGTTTCTGCATAAGGACTGTTTCCCGTAATAAATCTCTGCGTACTGGCATTCCTGTCAATACTGATCTGTGCAGTCACCTGGATTCCCTTTGCATTACATTGCTGAACAAGATATACATATCCGTACAGACCATTAAAATGATATGTTTTCCCATTATATTTATATGTTTCCACACCACTGTCTTTTCGCATCAGGTCTGAAATATATAAGTTAAAAAATACTGTTTTGGATTTTGTATCTGTCAGCTCGTTGATATCTGTAGCCTGAATTCCTTTTTTGGTCCCCGGAACAAAATATGCTGCTGTATTTGTACTGAGTTTCTCCGGATTGCTGACATAGCTTTTCGGACTGATCACACTATACGCAGATTTAGATTTTTTTATCCCTATGGCAAATTTTCCCTGTGCATATTCCGGATGTCCGGAAATGTTCAGCTTAAATGTGATCTTCCCTTTTGCCTTCTCCGGCTTCTTTACTTTACCCACCGTTTTTTTCACTTTACCGGAATTAGAATCTACATACACCAGATAGTAATAACCATCCGAACTTTTCACATAATTTGAAACAGTTGCGGATACAGTGATGGTATTCGCCTTTGTTCCTTTTACATAATCCAGTGATGCAGCTTTCGCCGAAGGACTGATTTCCTTTGTCCATTTTGCATATAAAGTAAGGGAACCTTCTGAACCCTTTTCAATCACACTTATCTGATTTTTATACTTACTGTCTGTATACCATCCCACAAAATGATATCCGGAACGCGTCGGCTTTTTAAATTTAATCTCATCTTCTGAAGTATAAGTTTTGGGATTAGCAGTATTATTTTTTCCTTTATTAAGTTTATATGTGATTTTATATTCGGATGCTTTCTCCCAGATTGCATACAGGGTTATTGCTGTTGTATCTCCTGCTGCAATAGCCTTATCTGTAGATATATCCGGACTTGTTCCATCATTTTCTGTGTCTGATATCTGCATTTCTGCCTTATCAGTTTTTTCTTCCCATGATGCGCTGTCCGTCTGTGCCACATCATTTTCTTCCTGCATCACATCTTTTTCTGGTTTTATTTCTTCTCCGACTTCTGTCCTCTCACTGGTTTCCTGAGCCTGCTTTGCCATATCTGCTGTTTCAAGAAGTTTCTTAATAGAATCTCCCGGTTTATAAGTTTCACCGGTTCCATCTTCTTTCGTATTCCACTCTTTAAAAATGTAACCTGTCTTTCCCTTCAGTGCTTCCGGTACTTTAGCAGTATCCACATCTGCATAGGGTATCACATATGTTTTTTCCAGTTTACCATCACTGTAAAGCAGAATGTTATAACCTTCCGCACTCTGTCCGGCATTTACTGAATCTTCTGTCTCTGACTGTTCCGGTTCCTGATCTTTTAACTCTCCTGTTCCAAACTCATCTCCACTGTTATTCTCATCAGATATTTTATTTCCTGACTCACTTCCTGTCTCATATCCGGCACCATCTTCAAAAACATCTGCTGCTGATTCAACACTTCCTGCCGAAAACTCTGAAGCCCACAATGTCTGCGGTATACAAGACGGAACTATCATAGATACCGCCAGTCCCATTGCTATAAACTTTTTCCATTTTTTCATATTCGTCTTCCTTTCTCTTTTTACATTTTACGGAATTGTTGTAACTATCCAGTATTCCATTTTCTTCATTTTCCTCCTGTCTTACAGTATAACATTTGAAAAATCCACAGACAACAAAAGACTGTCAAAATCAGGACACTAATATGTGATTTTCCTGATTTTAACAGTCTTTTATAAAATTTCCAAACTACCTGTAACCACCCGGCAGTTCAACCGAATCAAGTAAGTCCCTGCGGAGGTTGCGAAAAGCAATAAGCAGTGGGTGGGGACTTGCTTGTATCAGGAGGAGTGCAAGCTCCTTCTGATAAACTGCGAAGCAGTTATTCGGTGTAGAGCTGCGTAGCGAAGCGGATGATTTTATCCGCTTGACTTTTGAAAATATGGAACCGTCACGATTATTTTACAGTTCCTATCTTATTTAACGGCCAGTAACGAACTGCTACTTCTGCCTCTATTGCATCTTCCTCTACAAACGGATTTTGCCAGTATCTGGAATCCATACTGTGGTTTCTGTTATCTCCTAACATGAAATAACATCCCTCCGGAACTGTATACGGTCCAAAGCTTCCTTCCGGTGTTTCCGGACAAAAGCTGTCATCCAGCGGTTCTTCGGAATCATTGATATACACTTTTCCATCTACAATGTTTACTGTTTCTCCCGGAAGACCAATTACTCGTTTTACAAAAAGCTGAGATGGATCATCCGGATATTTAAATATTACAATATCAAATCTCTCCGGATCATCTTTTATATATGCCAGACGATTTCCAAATACTCTGTCACCTGTCATAATTGTTTCTTCCATAGAACCTGACGGCACTCGTGCATTAATATATACAAAGTGTCCCAACAGAAACGCTATAACAAAGACTGCAATGATAATCTTTGCATAGTCCCACAACTCCCTCCACACAGACCTGCTTTCGTCTGACTGTTCTGTCTGGTTTTTTTCCTCATTTTCCATTTTTCGTCATACCTCCAGAAATTTATATCACAGCATCATTTGAT
>ENA-OQCE01001247-OQCE01001247.1-human-gut-metagenome-genome-assembly--contig:-NODE-1247-length-10598-cov-1.615796_pt1 | contig 10598 bp, 11 predicted proteins | sample MGYA00242495_ERZ504572 | MGnify/ENA primary metagenome ERZ504572 (study PRJEB26092, sample SAMD00036228) | human gut metagenome | host: Homo sapiens | study: EMG produced TPA metagenomics assembly of...
GAACGGTACACGGTCGCGTACAAAAGCTGGGTCACGTCCGTTAATCTTGGATACTTTTACCAGCGGGAAATATTTCTCTCCTTCCTTGGGTGGACGGATAACACCTTCCACTGCATCACCGGTCTTCAGGCCGAACAGCTTGATTTGTGATTGTGAAACGTAAATATCATCGGGAGAAGAAAGGTAGTTATAATCGGATGAGCGCAGGAATCCATAACCGTCCTGCATGATTTCCAATACGCCGGTTCCTGTGAGTATATCGTCGAATTCGTACGCCTTTTCACGTTCTATTGCCGGCTTGCGTTCGGGAGCAACATAATTCTCGTTGTTGTTCTGTTGTTGTGCAGGACGTTGCTGCTGTTGTGCAGGACGCTGGTTGTTATTGTTACGATTGTTGTTGTATGGCGTATTGTTATCGCGGAGGCGAAGACGGGAGCGTTGTTGCGGTTGCTCTGTTGCAGGAACGGGAGTTTCTGCTTTGGTGGCTTCGAATTTGCCGATGAGCTCTGACGGCAGTTCTATTTTTTCGGTTGGCAAATCTCGATGGGGATAAAGTCATCCTCTGCTTCCGGCAAGACAGGACTTTCATCTGGTGTAGGCTGGGGGGCTGCAACAACTTTCTTGGTTCTGCTTTTTTCGGCTCTGTAGTTTCTACTTTAGTTTCTGCCGGAACGGTTTTAGGTGTTTCCGCTGCGGGAGCCGCTTCTTGTTTTACTTTGCGAGGACGTCCCGGTTTGCGTTTGGGAACTTCAGTCTCTGCTGCGGGAGTTGCGGCTACGGTCGGCTCTTTAGCCGCCTCTGCTGCTTGTACGGAGGCTTGTACGGCAGGTGCTTCTTCGGTTTTCCCTTTTGTGAGTTCACCGTTCTTATTGGCTGTGAATACCTTGTCCGCTGCTTCTTTCTTGACCGTTACGCGAGAACGTTTTTGCTTGTCCCCTTTACGTTCTTCTTTTAATTTGTCGGCTGCTACTTTCTTGGTTGCTCCAGCAATGGCTTGTTCGTCAAGTATCTTGTAAACGAGTTCTTCTTTTTTGAGAGAGTCTGTTTTTTTGATACCCAGTTCTTGGGCAATAGCTTGCAGTTCCGACAAATTTTTGTCGTTTAATTGAATGATATTATACATATAGTATATGTGTGAATGGTTTTTACTTATATCGGTAAGTCTACCTTTTGTAAATTATGATTTAATAGGGATATTTGTTATTGAACCGGAAATCTGACTAACAATCCTCACCTCAGTAAGGAGTTGCAGAATGTTTCAACGGCACAAAGGTAATAATAATTTTTGGTTTCATAAATAAATCGTCTTTTTTTTAATTTTAAAAGTCTATCTTTGTTTCATTATTATATAAGAAACAGATTTATGAATATATATACAGTTCGTTTGATTACTTTTTCGCCTACCCATACCTCTAAACAAGTGGGCGAGGCGATTGTTCGCGGTACGGGCATTTCCGATGTTACCCGGACAGACCTTACTTTCCACCCGGCTGGCAAATTGGAAATTCCTGAAAACACCTTGACGGTGATAACCGTCCCCGTCTATGGCGGGAAGGTGGCACCCCGGCATTGGAGCGGATGAAAGACGTTCATGCTTCCGGCGCTCCGGCGGTGCTGGTTGCTGTGTATGGTAACCGTGCCTATGAAAAAGCATTGGTGGAGTTGGACGCATTTGCATCGGACAGAGGATTTAAAGTGATTGCCGGTGCTACGTTTGTAGGCGAGCATTCGTACAGTACGCAGCAAAATCCCATAGCTGCAGGGCGGCCGGATGCAGATGACTTGCAGTTTGCAGAAACTTTCGGCGTTAAGATACGGACTAAAATCGAAGCGGCAGCCGACATGGATAAGCTCTATGCCGTTGACGTCAACCGTATTCAACGTCCCCGTCAGGCATTTTTTCCGTTATTCCGTTTCTTGCGGAAGGTGGTGAAACTACGCAAAAGCGGAGTTCCTATGCCGCGCATTCCGGCTGTCAACGCAGAACTTTGCAACCATTGCGGATACTGTGTGAAGCATTGTCCGGCAGGCGCTATCGCGAAGGGCGATGAATGTAGTACCGATGTGGAAAAGTGTATTCGCTGCTGTGCTTGTGTAAAAGGGTGTCCGCAAAAGGCCCGTACTTTTGATACGCCGTTTGCCGCCTTGCTTGCCGATTGCTTTAAGAAGCAGAAGGAAAATAGGATTATCTTGTAAGTAGATTCTGACACGGGCATAAAGTTCAAAGAGTATTTTCTGCTTCTTTTGAAGCTCTATTCGGTCTGTTTTTTGTTTTATAAGAAGCATAACGGGGGTATGTGACGAATAAAAATAGAAAAATATCTTCAAACAAGGAGTGCTGAAGACGATTTAAGCAGGTTCTTAAGGAGAAGGATTCTTGTCGGAGAGGATAGATGTTCTCTTCAGGTAAGAAGCCGGTAAATATAGGAGAAGAACTTTATCTCCGGCCTGAAGATGGGTGTCTTTAGGCTGGAGAGAGCCGTTTTTAGGTTAAAGTTCTGTATCTCTAACCTAAAGATGAAATGGATAATGGGGTATTCTTCGGATGCAGAGTTATACCGCGTTGGGTCGTTAGGGTGTGGCAGGACTGTCCCCAGCGGGAAGAAGCCGGACTGTGAGTACCTGTTTTGTAGAGGCATCGATGCGGAAACGGTTGTCCGTTCTTTCACCTATCAGCCAGATAATCTCTTCGCCGCAACATAATACCCATTGCTGCTCTTTGCGCAAAAGGGAGAACTTCCGGTCGGTCATATAGTCGCTTACTTTTTTCCGGCCTTTCATGCCGAATGGAATAAAAGAGTCTCCTTGTCGCCAGGGGCGCAGAAGGAGAGGATGTGTCAGTTTGTCCGCATCAAAGCAGGCAGTGTTCTTGTCGCGGGGAATGACAAAGTCTGGGGTAAAGGCATACTCTTCCATTGCCAGTGCGGGTTGTATGGGTTGTCGGTGTGCTTCAATCAGCAGATATTCGCGGTCTTTCACAATGCACCAATGTTCCGAAGTGAAGATTTTTCCCGGCTGTCCTTCCAGCGAACGGTATATGTCTCCGATTTGGGCGGTGTTAAAGCCGAGCGGGTATAGGATTTCAAATAGTAATGTTGCGGGGGCCGGTTCCTGCATCAGTCTCTCGATGCAGATGCCCTCTGCTGTCCGCACCCGTTTTATGCCGTCGTTTATCCCTTGTTTATATATGGCGGATGCGCTATCCAGATGCTCGGCGGTATTGAGAATGCTTTCTTTGACGGACGGTTGATTTCCTGCATCATGGGCAACAGGTTCAAGCGTATTTTGTTACGAGTGTATTCATCCAGCAGATTGGTGCTGTCCGTTACGTAATCCTGCCCTATGCGGTTCAGATAACTGATGATTTCTTTGCGTTCCAGGCAAAGCAGCGGACGTACGATGTGCCCGTTTTTGGGGCGTATTCCCCGTAACCCGTTGATGCCCGTACCACGTATCAGGTTCAGCAGGAGGGTTTCCACGCTGTCGTCCTGGTGATGGGCTACGGCAATGGCGTCGGCATTGATTTTCTGCCGTATTTCCTCAAACCATCCGTAACGCAGTTCGCGTGCAGCCATTTCAATGGAGATATGCCGTTCTTCGGCAGTGCGCGCGGTGTCGAAGTGGACGGTGTGTAGCGGCACTTGTTGTTTTACGCACAGTTGGCGGACAAATGCCTCATCTCTGTCGGATTCTGCACCTCGCAGGTGAAAATTACAGTGCGCAGCTTCGCAGTCGTAGCCCGACGCTTGCAACAGTCGTAATAAAGCGACGGAATCCGCACCGCCGCTTAGGGCGACAAGTACCTTGTCTGTCGGTTGCAAAAGCTGTTTCCGGTTGATATATTGTGCTACTTTTTCCTTTTCCATAGCGGCAAATATACATGTTTCTTCCCGGATTTTGTTACTTCCGTGCCGAAAGGTTACTTTGGCAGACCGTTGTCAGCTTGCTTACAATGCAGAATCGGCTCTCTTTGATGTCTCTTATTTAAAAACATTCTAAATTATTTGCGCTATACGGACTTATCCTTTATCTTTGCGGCAAAAATAAAAAAGGCAGAAAACTATGCGTTTGTCCGAATTGAAAACCGGTGAGAAGGGAGTAATCGTTAAAGTGCTGGGACACGGAGGTTTCCGTAAGCGAATCGTGGAAATGGGATTTATCAAGGGGAAAACCGTTGAGGTGTTGCTGAACGCCCCTCTGAAAGACCCCATCAAGTATAAGGTGATGGGATATGAAATCTCTTTACGGCGTCAGGAAGCTGAGATGATTGAGATTGTCGGTGAAAAGGAAATGTGTCGGGAGTCCGTGCAGCTCGACTATCACGAGGATGGAGCGAAGATATGCGTTTGGACGAAGAGGAACTGAAACGTATCGCTTTGGGAAAACGCCGCACCATCAATGTCGCTTTGGTGGGTAATCCCAATTGCGGCAAGACATCCCTTTTCAACATCGCCTCGGGTTCGCACGAGCATGTGGGTAATTACAGCGGTGTCACCGTAGATGCTAAAGAGGGGTATTTTGACTTTCAGGGGTATCATTTCCGCATTGTCGACTTGCCTGGCACTTATTCGCTCTCTGCCTATTCTCCCGAAGAGATTTATGTGCGCCATCACATCATCAACGAAACTCCGGATATCATTATTAATGTGGTGGACTCTTCCAATCTGGAGCGGAACCTGTATCTCACCACCCAGTTAATTGACATGAACGTGCGCATGGTTATTGCGCTTAACATGTACGACGAACTGGAAGCAAGCGGGAACACGTTGGATTACGTAAAACTCGGTCAGTTGTTTGGCGTGCCGATGCTGCCTACCATCAGCCGCACCGGAAAAGGCATAGAACAGCTTTTCCATATTATCATCGGTATTTACGAGGGTGGTGATTTTCTGGATAAAAAAGGTAAGATACAGTGCCGAAATCCTGAATGATTTGCGCAACTGGCACAAGGAGTATGTACCCGACCACGATTTTGGCACTCACAAGGAGGAGAAAGAGCATCCGGCAGGCTTCTACCGCCACATCCACATCAATCACGGGCCGGAATTGGAGCGGAGCATTGAAGAGGTGAAACGCATAATCAGTGTCAACGAGAATATACGGTATAAATAACTCCACGCGCTTTCTTGCTATTAAGTTGCTGGAGAATGACGAGGATTTGGAGAAGACCGTACAGGAGTTTCCCAATGGGAAGGATATTATTGAAGTCCGTAACCGTGAAGTACAACGCCTGCGCAATGCAATAAACGAAGATAGCGAGCAGGCCATTACAGATGCCAAATACGGTTTTATCGCCGGCGCGCTTCGCGAAACCTATGTGGACAAGCAAGAGGATACGGCACGTACAACGCGTGTGATAGATTCCATTGTGACGCATCGCGTATGGGGGTATCCCATCTTTTTTCTGTTCCTGTATCTGATGTTTGAAGGAACATTCATCTTGGGAGATTATCCCATGCAGGGCATTGAATGGCTGGTAGGTGCGTTGGGCAGTCTGGTGCGTGACAATATGTCTGAAGGGCCGCTGAAGGATTTGTTGGTGGACGGCATTATCGGCGGTGTAGGCGGGGTGATTGTCTTTTTGCCCAATATCTTGATTCTATATTTCTTCATATCTTTGATGGAGGATTCCGGATATATGGCGCGTGCCGCCTTTATCATGGATAAGATAATGCATAAGATGGGACTACACGGCAAGTCCTTTATCCCTCTGATTATGGGATTCGGTTGCAATGTACCGGCTATTATGGCCTCGCGTACTATTGAAAACCGGAAGAGCCGACTGGTGACCATGCTTATCAATCCGCTGATGTCGTGCAGTGCACGTTTGCCTATTTATTTGCTGTTGGTGGGGGCGTTTTTCCCGAACAATGCCAGTTTGGTATTGCTGATAATCTATGCTATCGGCATTTTACTGGCTGTGGTTATGGCACGGCTTTTCTGTCGCTTTCTGGTAAAGGGAGATGACACGCCGTTTGTTATGGAGCTTCCTCCTTACCGCATACCGACGTCGAAGTCCATTTTTCGCCATACTTGGGAGAAAGGCGCGCAATATCTGCGCAAAATGGGAGGTATCATCATGGTGGCTTCCATTGTGATATGGGCGTTGGGGTATTATCCGGACCACGATGCATATCAGGATGTGGCCGAGCAGCAGGAAAACTCGTATATCGGCAGAATAGGCAAGGCTGTGGAACCGGTGATAGCGCCGTTAGGTTTTGATTGGAAACTGGGTGTCGGTATCCTTTCCGGTGTAGGGGCCAAGGAACTGGTGTAAGTACGCTGGGAGTTCTGTATGCAGATGATGCCGAAGCCGATGCGGTGAGCTTGGGCGAACGGATTCCAATTACTCCATTGGTGGCTTTTGGCTATATGGTGTTTGTATTGATATATTTCCCGTGCATCGCCACCTTAGCGGCCATTAAAGGAGAATCGGGCAGTTGGAAATGGGCTTTGTTTGCAGCGGTGTACACTACTGTCCTTGCATGGGTGGTGTCCTTTGCAATTTATCAGATAGGGGGGCTGTTTGGATGAGTAATTGGCAAAATTGGGCGGTAGCTCTCATTTTATTGTTGTGTATCGTCCGTATCGGACAGCGTGTTTATGCTTTTTTCATGAAAGTAAGAGAAAAGCGTAATCCTTGCGAGAATTGTGCAACAGGCTGTGAATTAAAGCAATTGTACGAAAAGAAACGCTCGGAATGCAGTGACGGTAAAAAAGAAATAAAGAAAAAATGCTGTTGATAGTTGGTAGTTTCAAAAAAATGACTACCTTTGCAACCGCAAACGAGAAAGATTGGTTCCTTGGATGAGTGGCTTAGTCAGCGGTCTGCAAAACCGTGTACGGCGGTTCGAATCCGCAGGAACCTCAATAATCCCTCTCAGATTATTTCTGAGAGGGATTTTCTTTTGGGCACGCTCGGAATGAGCATTGTCTAACGGGGAGCAATGTAAAAATCTAGAACATCGGTAACTGATAAATGAATCCCACCGATACTCTGTTTGTAGAATAGTTCTCTTGTCCGAGTGCTTTGGCGCGGGCGGTGAAGTCATAGGAGCGTCCTACGTATGTAAGGAAGAAATGCAAGTTGGTATCCATAGGATAGAACTCCACACCAGCAAAATAACCCCATGCGGTGCGGTATTTGCCTTTTTCCAAATCTCCCTGCTGTTTGGTGAGAGATGCTGTTTCATACATTCCTTTTACGAAAGCGTTCCATTTAGGCAGGAAACGGTAATTCAACTTGGTTACCATTGAAAAATATCCGGCATCGAAAGCATTGTGTCCTTCCATACTGTCCGTTATCCCTGTCATGATACCCTTGCGGTCGATACCTTCTTTGGAGTACATGAAGTCGAGGAACATGTTGAACTTATTCAAGTTCAATTCATTACCAAATGCAAAATAATAAAGATTCTTGTCCTTTGCTTCGTTCATGATAGAGGCGGACCAGCGTGTCTTGAATATGTCATTGAAATTACCGTTCCAGTTCAGGGTGTACACAAGCGGCAGCTTGCCCGATTCTATGGCAGGCTGTTCGCCGTCTTCGGTTTCAACCCCATACATCTTGTTGAAAGAGCCGTTGCGGCTGTCCAGTATTTGCAGGTTCAGCTGTTGGTGGGCATTGATGTCATATCCGATGTTCAAACCGGTCATGAAGTTACTCATGTTCTCAATCATATCGCTGTATTCATATATTTCGATAGGATTCAAGTCGAACTCGATACCGCCGTATGCGGTACATTGCTTACCGGCAAAAATAGAAAATCCTTTTCCCAGTTTTACACCTATCCCTGCAATGTCAATGGAAGTAGGAAGGTTGTCTATGTTGCCGCTACTGTCGTTCGAGCGGTTCAGCCGTTGTCTGTATCGGTACGAAAGCCAGTTGTTGATATTTCCTTTGGCTTCAATGCGGAGTTGTCTCATTTTGAAAGCTCCCTCTTCGAAGCGTCGCGAAAGTTTGCATCAAAGCTGCCCTGCATATTGAGGAATAAGTTGAACTTATCTTGTTTTTTCTTTACATTGGTGAGTTCTTCAAACAGGGTTTTGTTTTCAAGGAACTTCTCGTTCTTCTCCGTGCTTTGGGCGTACATGACTTGTGTACAGCCCGCAGCCAGAAGTATAAATGTGAGTTTCTTTATCATTTCTATCTGTTTTTAATATTCGTTGAAATATTCCTGAATCTGTTTCCAGTCGGTGGTTTTGGTCAGTGCAAGCATCAGCAGGACACGTGCTTTCTGGGGATTCAGTTCCTGTGATGCGACAAACTGATACTGTGCGTCGTCTACTTCTGCATCGAGCGAAGTGGGACCCGTCGGCACTCTTGACGAACGGACTACGAGGATACCTTTCTTGCGGGCTTCCGTTAATACGGGGAATATATTCTTGTGAATATTTCCATTGCTACTCCTGCATGGATGATACCCTTATAGCCATTGCTCAGCATCGGAGTCACCATGTCAGCTCGATGTTTGAATAGCTGTAGACAATTCCCACTTTGGGGAGTGAGTTCAGATTGGTAACATCAAATACCGAGTGGGTGGTGTGTTTCTTTACAGACGACATATTATACGTGACCTTGCCGTTCAGTACATAACCGAGTGCACCCGCGTTGGGGGCTTGGAAGGTCTGCACGTCAACAGTGTTCATCTTCAATACGCTTGCAGCACCAAGCACGCTTCCGTTCATTGCCACTAAAACGCCTTTCCCTTTGGACTCTTTTGCTCCGGCCACAACGACGGCATTGTATAAGTTAAGAGGTCCGTCGGCACTGATAGCGGTAGAGGGGCGCATTGCTCCGACCAGAACTACCGGTTTGTCGCTCTTGACTGTCAGGTTGAGGAAATAGGCCGTTTCTTCCATCGTATCGGTTCCGTGGGTAATTACGATGCCGTCGATGTCAGAGCGTTTCAGAAGCTGGTTAATTTTCTTTGCAAGAGTCAGCCATACATCATCGTTCATGTCTTGTGAACCTATCTTGACAATTTGTTCGCCGGTTACGTTAGCTATGTTTTTAAGTTCGGGTACGGCATCGAGCAGGGTACCGATGGCTACCTGTCCGGCAGTATAGTTGGTAGCGGTTGCAGATGTTCCGGTTCCGGCAATGGTTCCGCCGGTGGCAAGGATATGGATGTTAGGCTTCTGCTGGGCGAAAGCCATTGTGACGGAAAGCAGTAGCATAACGGCTACCATGCTGAGTTTTTCTAATCTTTTCATAACTTAATTTGTTTGAATTAAAAAATAGGTTAAAGGTAAATATGCTTAGAAAAATTGTATGAATAATAATCCCAAGGCTATGGCAACTGCCGTAGAGACGATACCCGGCATCATAAAAGAGTGTTGAGTATATATTTACCGATTCGGGTGGTTCCCGTACGGTCAAAGTTGATGGCTGCAACTACGGTAGGGTAGTTCGGGATGAAGAAATACCCGTTTACGGCAGGAAACATGGCTATCAGCATATATGGCGATATGCCCAAAGCAATACCCAGCGGTACTAAAGCGCGTACTGTGGCTGCCTGGCTGTACAGCAGGATAGACATGACGAACAAAGCGATGCCGAACAGCCAGGGCATCTGGCGTACGATACCTTCGATAGAGGCGGTGAGTTGTGCCATATTTCCGTTCAGGAATGTATCGCCCATCCAGGCAATGCCGAAGATGGCGATTACAGCCTGCATTCCAGCCGGGAAGACAGAGCCTTGTGTTGCTTTTATTCCGTCTGTCTTAGTTACCAGCAGAATGAGGGCGGCAGCCGAAAGCATGATGATTTCGATAATGGCGGACATCCCTAAGGAAACTGTTTTTCCGTCAATCAGGAAAGAAGGACGCATCCCTTCGAATGAGCCGAAAAGAACGATGAATGCGTGGCAAGGATAAATATGAGTACCGAAATCATAGCATGGCGTTTGTTTGTTACATCGTCGATTTTCACTTTCTTACCGTCGAAGTAGCCTTCTGCCATACGTTTTTGATATTCCGGGTCGTCAATCAGTTCTTTTCCCACACGCATGGAGCACAATGCGCCTACCAGTACGCCGAGAATTGTTGCGGGAATCGTTATTTTAAGTATGTCGAATAAAGTGATGTCGAATCCGGCAAGCAGACCGAGCAGTGCAACCGTAGCCGCCGAAATGGGACTTGCCGTGATAGCCTGCTGTGAAGCGATGACGGCGATACCCAGCGGACGCTCAGGTCTGATTTTGGTTTCGGTTGCAACTTCGGCAATGACGGGAAGAACCGAGTATGCCACGTGTCCTGTACCGGCTACGAAAGTAAACAGGTAGGTGACGATGGGGCTGAGGATAGTAACCTGAGACGGGTTCTTGCGCAGCAGTTTTTCCGCTAACTTTACCATGTATCAAGTCCGCCGGCCGCTGCATGCAGGAGCTGCGGAAATAACGGCGGCTATCATCAACATTACGTCTATCGGTGGTGCAGTGGGTTGTAAGCCAAATACAAAAGTCAGTATGCCCAAACCTACGACCGCCCATTACTCCGAGACCTATGCCGCCTAAGCGTGCACCTATGATAATAGCGGTCAGTACAAATAATAATTGTAAAACCATATACTTATTATTTAAAAAATTAGATAAGGT
>ENA-OQCE01001248-OQCE01001248.1-human-gut-metagenome-genome-assembly--contig:-NODE-1248-length-10595-cov-1.311234_pt1 | contig 10595 bp, 19 predicted proteins | sample MGYA00242495_ERZ504572 | MGnify/ENA primary metagenome ERZ504572 (study PRJEB26092, sample SAMD00036228) | human gut metagenome | host: Homo sapiens | study: EMG produced TPA metagenomics assembly of...
CCGAAGTAAACGAAGGGCGCATTGCCATGGAAGCAGTTATTGCTTCTCTGGACGCAGCACCGTGCTGCGCGACACCGCAGAAGGCAATGCTGCCGATGCCGTAACTTTAGGGCGCGCGCTTGGACAAAAAATGCTTGATAACGGCGGCCGAGAAATTCTTGCCGCTATCCTGTAAGGAGAGGAATATATGACAAAACAAGGAAAAGTATATCTAATCGGCGCAGGCCCCGGCGACCCGGGGCCTCTTATCCATTAAGGCAATGGAATGTTTAAAAGCGGCAGACGCCGTTGTGTACGACCGTCTGGCCGACCCGCGCATTTTAGCCTATGCCCGCCCGGATGCGGAAATGGTTACGTAGGCAAAGCCTCCGCCAACCATACCATGCGCCAGCCGGATATTAACAAACTGTTGGTAAAACTTGCTGCCGAAGGCAAAACCGTTGCCCGCCTTAAAGGCGGCGACCCCTTTGTATTTGGCCGCGGCGGCGAAGAAGCCATTGAGCTTCTGGAAGCAGGCCTGCCCTTTGAATTTGTACCGGGCGTAACCAGCGCCATTGCCGTTGCCGAATATGCCGGCATCCCCGTAACGCACAGGCGCGTTGCCACCAGCTTTGCCGTTATTACCGGCCACGAAGACCCCACCAAAGGCGAAAGCACCATTAACTGGCAGGGCCTTGCCACCGCTGTTGATACACTGGTATTTTTAATGGGCGTGGAAAACATTCCCAAAATTACGCAGAAACTTATTGAAAACGGACGCAGCGCCGATACCCCGGCCGCCGTTATCCGCTGGGGCACCCATCCCGAACAGCAGACCCTTGTTACCACCGTCGGCACTGCTGCCGCAGACGTTGCCGCCGCAGGGCTGAAGCCGCCTGCCATTTTTATTGTAGGCAACGTGGTAAAACTGCGTGAGCAGCTGCGCTGGTACGACAACAAGCCCCTGTTTGGCAAAACCATTGTTGTAACGCGCGCACGCTCTCAGGCCAGCGCCCTTACCAAACAGCTGGAAGCTGAAGGAGCAAAGGTTATCGAAGCGCCTTCCATTAAGATTGTGCCGCCCGAAACCTACGCCCCGCTTGACGAAGCAATTAAAAACATCCATACCTATAAATGCTGGTGCTTACCAGCGCCAACGGCGTTAAAGCTTCTTTACACGCCTTGGCCATGCAGGGCTTGATGCCCGCGCTCTGGCAGGCGTAAAAATTGCCGCCATCGGCTGCGGCACCGCCAAAGCACTGAAAAGCTGCGGCGTTAAAGCGACCTTGTTCCCTGCACCTATAAGGCGGAAGAACTTGCCGAAGCCCTTGCTCCCCAGCTTGAAAAAGGTGACAAAGTGCTTATCCCACGCGCCAAAGAAGCGCGCGAAGTACTGCCCGAAACCCTGCGCAGGCTCGGTGCGGAAGCAGACGTTATTACCGCCTACGAAACTGCGGCAGTATGCGAAAACGCAGCAGAACTTATGGAAGCGCTGCAAAACAAAGAAGTTGACATGGTTACCTTTACCAGTTCCAGCACCGTTACCAACTTTTTAAAAGTGCTGGGCGGCAGCAAAGAACTGCTTGAAGCGTTGCCCTTGCTGCAATCGGCCCCGTAACCGCCGAAACCTGCCGTAAAAACGGTTTAACACCCGCCGTAACCGCCGGTACCTTTACCATTGACGGTTTAACGGATGCCATAAAAAGCTATTATATTAAGGAGTGATCACCATGGGCTTTCCCATTTACCGCCCGCGCCGCACACGCGCAACCGAAAACCTGCGCAGCATGATCCGCGAAACAGAGCTTTCCGTCAATGACTTAATCTATCCGCTTTTTGTCGTTCCCGGCAAAAACGTTAAACACGAAATCGAATCCCTGCCCGGCAACTATCACTGGTCGCTCGACCGCCTGCCGGAAGTGCTGGACGAAATTACCGAACTGAAAATCCCGGCAGTTATCCTGTTCGGCATTCCTTCTTACAAAAACGCCACCGGCAGCAGCGCCTGGGACATGGAAGAACCTGTACAGCAGGCCTGCCGCCTGATTAAAGAAAAATACCCCGACCTTGTAATCGTTACCGACGTATGCCTGTGCGAATACACCGAACACGGCCACTGCGGCGTGCTGGAAAACGGCTGCACCGTAAATAACGACGCAACCCTGCCGCTTTTAGCCAAAGTTGCGGTATCCCACGCCAAGGCCGGCGCCGATATTATCGCTCCGTCCAACATGATGGACGGTTACGTTAAAGCCATCCGCACTGCGCTTGACGAAGAAGTTTTACCAATATCCCTATCATGGCATATTCCGCAAAATTTGCTTCCGCATATTACGGCCCATTCCGCGCCGCAGCCGATTCCGCACCGGAACACGGCGACCGCAAAGGCTACCAGATGGACCCTGCCAACAGCGACGAAGCACTGCGCGAAGTTGAACTTGACATTGAAGAAGGCGCCGACATTGTTATGGTTAAACCGGCGCTAGCTTTATGGATATCATCCGCCGCGTAAAAGACACCTTTAACCGCCCGCTGTGCGTTTACAACGTAAGCGGCGAATACGCCATGGTTAAAGCAGCTGCCGAAAGAGGCTGGATTGACGAAAAACGCATTGTTATGGAAACCCTTACCGGTTTTAAACGCGCCGGTGCCAAAATGATTATTACCTACCACGCCCTTGACGCAGCACGCTGGCTGCGCGGAGAATAGGAGGACGACATGCAGCACGCAAAATCCGAAGCCGCTTTTGAAGAAGCAAAACAATATATTCCCGGCGGCGTTAACAGCCCTGTGCGTTCATTCCGCAGCGTAGGCGGCGTACCGCCCATTATTGCCGGCGGCGCAGGCAGCAAACTTACCGATATCGACGGCAACGAATATATCGACTACGTTTTAAGCTACGGCCCGCTGCTGTTGGGCCACGCGCACCCGGTTGTTACCGAAGCCATAAAAAAAGCTGCCGAAAAAGGTTCTTCCTACGGCGCACCGACACTTGCCGAAACCGAACTTGCCAAACTCGTATGCCGCCTTGTTCCTTCCATGGACATGGTGCGCATGGTAAACAGCGGCACCGAAGCCACCATGAGCGCACTGCGCCTGGCACGCGCCTATACCGGACGCGACAACATTGTTAAATTCATCGGCTGCTACCACGGCCATCACGACAGCCTGCTCGTTAAGGCAGGCAGCGGCGCCGCAACGCTTGGCGTTCCCGACAGCCCGGGCGTACCGAAAAACGTTGCCACCAACACCATTACCATTCCGTTTAACGATGAAGCTGCACTGGAAGAAGTGTTCCGCACACAGGGCGAAACCATTGCCGCCGTTATTATGGAACCCACCCCAGCAACATGGGCCTTGTGCTTCCGCACGACGGCTACCTTGCCAAAGTACGCGGAATTACCAAAAAATACGGTGCACTCCTTATCTGCGACGAAGTTATGTCCGGCTTCCGTTCCTCGCAGGGCGGTTCACAGGTCTGTACGGCATCGACCCGGATATTACCTGCTTAGGCAAAGTTATCGGCGGCGGCCTGCCGGTAGCTGCTTACGGCGGCAAACGCGCCATTATGGAAATGGTTGCCCCCGTTGGCCCAATGTACCAGGCAGGCACTTTAAGCGGCAACCCGCTGGCTATGGCAGCCGGCATTGCCAACCTTACCTATATGGAAGAACATAATGTCTGCGCAGCGCTTGAAAGCCACACAGCCATTTTGGTTGGCGGCCTGCAGCGCGCAGCAGAAAAAGCAGGCGTGCCTGTACAGTGCCACCGTCTCGGCTCCATGTTTACCGTATTCTTTAACGATAAACCCGTTACGGATCACGCATCTGCCGCTGCCAGTGATTTGGATGCCTTCCGAATTTACTTCCACAGCATGCTGGAACAGGGCATTTACCTGCCGCCTTCCCAGTTTGAAACCAACTTTATCTCGCTGGCACATACGCCGGAAGATATTGAAAAAACCATTGCTGCTGCCGAAAAAGCCTTCAGCGATGTAGCGGCAAGCAAAAAATAAAATATTTAAAAATTTTTAACGCCACCGGGAATAATTACCAATTATTCCTGATGGCGTTTTTATCTTTTCAATCAGATATTCGTATGCTATAATATTGAACGCCTCCCAATTTTGAAAGGAGGTGTACACATGGAGGTTCCTTACGAGCGAATCATTGAGCTGTTACTTGCTCCGTTATTTGTCGGCTTTATCGTAGCTTATTTTTCTTATTGGCTCAATAACCACAAATAATAAAAAGTACTTTTTGCCGTACAGTTGCAGCTGTACGGCTTTATTTTTTACATGAAAAAAGGACGTGTTGCAGCACGCCCATTTTTCATTACCTCATGGAGGTTCCTTTTCGAATCTATGATTATAATATATCCAACTAAACTTTTTGTCAAGAACCGTATTTATTTAACAATTACATTCTTCACTGCCTGGCGGATTCTTTCCATGCCGTTTTTGGTAGAAGCAAGGCTGTCGATATACATCATGGAATACTGCGCGCCGATATAGTTGCGGAAGCGGTTGAAATGTTCGCCTTCCAGTTCTGCTTTCGTCATGCCGTAATCTTTGGCTGCAATCTGTTTAAGAATAGCAACGGATTTCTGGCAGGCCGGGCTGCTGAGTACAAAGTCGTGGTCGCCGAGGCTTACAATGTAACCTTCCTGCTTATGCGGAGTAGGAATGGTGTTGTCGCTGTTTACAAGCCGAGTTTACGGCATCCTTACCGGCAATAATGGCAGCTGCTTTAAGTAACCGGCAACAACCTGTTCGTCTTTGCCTGTCGGTATGGTATGTGCGCAGGCCTGAGCAACAATTTCTTCCACCGGGAACCCGCGGTAAATAACTTCGGCAATACTTAAAATATGGTGTGCGCCGGTAGCGGCAATGGTGTATTCAGGCAGCGAAGCCTGGTCTTTCTGCCACTGGAATACCAGCGGTTTTGCCAAATCGTGCAGCGCCTGTGCGGAAATGATAATATCGCGGCTGATGTCGCTGTTAAAAATGTCCTTATACGTATTGTAAATGCCTTCGGAAATGCACAGGTTAGCGGCCGTATGCGTTGCCAGCCCGCCCGGATAAGCATGGTGGCTTGCGTAGCCGCTGCCAGGTGCGGAATAGAACGGCTGAGGCAGCTTGCCGCTGTACGGAGGCAGCAGCTGTTCGGCAGAAATTTTGGAAGTATCAAGCAAACCGGCAGCTGCCAGCTTATTGTACAGCGCGCGTTTGCTGCCCGGCAGCTGATAATTTTCCATAAATGCCGGATTGGGATTATTGATAATTTTCTGCCGTCATGCTTCTTAAAGTGCTGTCTTTAATGCTGCTGACTGTATCCTGAATTTTTTTGTACGAAAGCTGCACCAGCTCCGCATCTTTGGCAAGAGGCACTGCGTCAGGCAGCTTATTGTAATTTGCGGCTTTTACTTTTGCGCCTGCGGCAAAGGTCATGCCCGGCACGTTAAGCATAGCGGCACCGATGGCAGCACCGGCTGTAAGCTGTAAAAATTTTCTGCGGGAAATTTTTTCATTCAGATTAGTCATTTTTACTCCTCCAAATCAAACGTATTACAAGATACCTTGATTATAACGGAGGATTATTCAGCCGCCATTAAGGATATGTTAAATTTTAGCTGAAAACTGCCAAATTTAACGTATTCCTGCAAAAAGAAAAGGCACACGCTATTGGCGCATGCCCGCAAAATTTTTTATTGTTCTTCGTTTTGCTGTACTTCCAGTGCAGCCAGGCTGAACTCGGTAATTTTTCCTTTTTTGTCAAGCGTAAACACAATGCTTACGGCAGGCTCTTTAGAAAAACCTGCAATGTAGGTAAGGCGGTCGGCTTTGTCAAAACGTTCAAACGAAAAGAACTTGGTTTCCTTATGTTTGCCAAATTTTTCCTGCACCTGGCGCTGCATGGCAATAAAAGTGTTAACATTCATTTGTTTGGCAAGGTCTGCGACATGGCTTTTTCAGCATCCTTGTAGCCCAAAGTGTCGCTGGCAACCAGCGCGGTAATAACCTTCTGTGCAGAGCCTTCCGCATCATTCAGCGCGCTGCTGTTTTCGGTTGCAAAGCAGCTTGCAGCAAAAGCCAGCGTTAAAACCGTGGTTAATAGCAAAATAAAATTTTTTCATAAAAATCGCCTCCGCTTAATTATTTTATATTTTCCGCTTATGCGGATTATTTACTGCTTAACATGTACATGGGGTCTACAAACTGCCCGTCTACCAGCACTTCAAAGTGGATGTGCGGGCCGGTACTGTAACCGCTGCTGCCTGCAAAACCGATAATATCGCCTTTGCGCACGGCTTCGCCTTCCGTTACGGCAATGCCGCTCATATGCCCGTACGCGGTTTCGTAGCCGTTGCCGTGGTCAAGTTTTACATAGCGCCCGTAACCGCCGTTCCAGCCTGCCTGTTCTACCGTACCGGCTGCCGAAGCATATACCGGCGTACCGAAATCAACGGCAATGTCAATGCCGGATGCCAGTCATAGCCGCCGCCAACCGGAGCCATGCGCCCGCCGTAAGGCGAACTGATTGTGCCGCCTTCACCCGGCCATAAATCCGGAAAAGCATTCAGCGAATTGCTCCGTTTTTCCATCGCCAGAAGCAGCTCTTTCATGGAAGTTTTCTTGTCGTCAATCTGCTGTTTAATGTTTTTGTTCTGCACGGTTAAAATGTCAAGCATTTCAATCATGCCAAATTCTGCCGGGCCGCCCTGCCCTGTGTAGCCGGGCTTAACGTCTGCCGGAGCGTTCTCCTGCTGCGGCGCTGCAAGCTTCATTCCTGCTTCCGGGTCGCGTATCAGCGCGCGGCGCAGGCGGCTTTCCAAAGTAGCCATTTCGTTTATGTCGCGCAGCATTTTTTCGTTATCATCCAAAAGCCCCTGCATGCGTTCTTCGTACTCTGCCTTATGCGCACGGTACTCGGCAAATTCCTGCTGCTGCGCGTGGTAGCGCACAAAGGCAAACGCCGCGTAAACGCCAAAGCATACGGCGGCAGCGGCAAATACTGCGCCGGCCTTAAACACAAGCGCAGGTATTTTATAGCTTTTGCCATTGGGAACGGTGAATGTATAAAACTTGCTGCTTTTCATTTTTATGCCCTCTTATTTAAAATAACCAAAACGCCTGCCCACTGCCAGCACTCTGCGCCGATAAAGGGAATGTCCTCCAGGTCTTCTTTGGTAAGGCCGCCGAAGCCTGCCAGGGCAACAGCATAAACCGGCACGGCGACAATCATTGCCGCAAGAATGGCCCACGCGCCAAAACCCTGCGCCGCCACAAGCACGCCGTACACGGCAGCGCCCATCAGCGCCGAAGCAAGCGCCGGTTTAAAAATGCCGTCAAGGCTCAGCGAATAATGTGCATGTTTATAAATAAATACCATATTAAGCAGCGCCGCAATACCGAAATCGGCAAGCGTTGCCAGCGAAGCGCCGTTAATGCCCAGCTCCGGCCGTGCGGTAAGAACCCAGCTTAAGCAAACTTTAATGGCTGCGGCAAGTATCATGGCAATAACAGGCAGTGCGGTTTTGCCAAGCCCTGCAAAATGCCGGTGCTTATCTGGTGCAGCCCCAAAAGGAAAATGCCGAAGCTCATGGTGCGGATTGCCCCCGCCGCGCCCGGCGCATTGTAAATTAAGGCAGCAACATCGCCCGCCAAAAAGTACAGCCCCACGGAACACGGCATGGTTATAATCATTGCCACGCGGAAGGCCGTGCTTATCTTGGCTTTAATGCCGGCCGCGTCTTTTAACGTGCGCGATTCAGAAATGGCAGGCACAAGGTTTATCGTCATGGCCGCCGTAAAAATGGTAGCAAGGTTAACAAGCGGCACCGCCATACCCGTTAAATAACCAAACAGCTCCGTCGATTCGCCAACGCTGAACCCCGCAGCTTCAAGGCGCTGCGGCACAATCAGCAAATCAAGGTTTGCCACAACCGGCAGCATCAGGCTCGAAAGCGATACCGGCAGCGCCAGTTTAAGCAGGCGCATAATAATTTTGCCCGCCGCTTCCGGCTTTTTGGCCGCCACCGCACCCTGCATTTTATCCTTCAGGCTGCGCTTGAGCCGTGCGTAAAACCACATCAGCACCAGCAGCGCGCAGAATGCACCCACGCCCGCGCCCATGCTTGCGCCGCCTGCCGCATATTCCAGCCCGTAAGGCATAAACATGTAGGCAAACACAATCATGGTAACAACGCGCATCAGCTGCTCCACAACTTCGGAAGCCGCCGTCGGCATCATAATCTGCCAGCCCTGCAAATAACCGCGGAAGCTGGCCAGGAAAGTTACAAAAAATACTGCCGGCGCCAGTGCGATAATGGAATAATAAGCGCGGGCATCGCGAATCCAGTGGTTTTCGATAAGCCAGCCTGCGCCAAACCACAACGCCGACGAAAACACCAGGCCGCTGATAAAAAGCAGCCGCAGCGATACGTTAAACACCCTTTTCGCGCCGAAAAAGTCGTTTTCCGCCACTTTTTTCGGCAGTGATGATGGAAATTGCCACCGGTATGCCTGCCGACGATACCGTTATCGCCATTAAATAAATCGGAAAGCCCATCTGGTACAGCCCAATGCCTTCGCCGCCCAGAATGCGCGATAAAATAATCCAGTTTACGGAGCCGATAACCTTAACCACCATACTGGAAGCCGTAAGTATTAACGTGCCCTTTAAAAATTTTTTTATTGCCTGTACTGCCGTTATTTTCTGACATACGCGCCGTCCTAATCCTAAAAATAAATACTCATTATAATTATCGCTTTAAAAGCCTTTTTTGACAAGCCCTTTATAGTTTTTTCACAAAATGTTGCGTGTTGCCGCCGTGGTTATTGCACTTTAGGCTGCAAATTGCTACAATTAAAATATAAAATTATGGACGGAGGTTAAACAATGAAAAAATTCCTTGCTTGTTCCTTATTGCCATGCTGCATGCGGCGCACTTTTGGCCGGCTGCGGCGGAGATAAAAAAGACGAGCTGCCGCAGGCAAAACCAAGGCTGCTTTTGTTTATGTAAGTTCCGCCAAAGACGGCGGCTATTCCATGGCGCATGAGCTCGGCCGCCAGTACGTTGCCAAAAACATGCCCGATGTAGAAACATCCTTTATGGAATCGGTACCCGAAGGCGCCGACTCCGAGCGTGTTATCAACCAGCTTGCCGCACAGGGCAACAAAATCATCTTCACCACCAGCTTCGGTATATGGACCCCACCATTAACGTAGCCAAAAAATTCCCGGATATTACCTTCCTGCACTGCTCCGGTTTTAAAACCGCGCCCAACGTTGGCACCTACTTTGGCCGCATGTATGAAGCGCGTTACGTAACCGGCATTGTTGCGGGCAAACAGACCAAAACCAACACCATCGGCTTTGTAGCCGCATTCCCGATTCCGGAAGTTATCCGCGCCATTAACGCCTTTACCCTTGGTGTGCAGAGCGTTAACCCGGACGCTAAAGTAAAAGTTCTGTGGACCAACACCTGGTATAACCCCTCCACCGAAAAACAGGCAGCATTAACGCTGATTGACGCCGGTGCGGACGTTATTGCCCAGCACCAGAACACCCCCGGCCCGCAGCAGGCTGCCGAAGAACGCGGCGTTTACGGCATTGGCTACAACGTGGATATGTCTGCCAACGCACCGAAGGCTTCCCTTACTTCCGCCATCTGGAACTGGGGCCCTTACTATGAAAAAACCATTAAAGAAGTACAGGCAGGCACCTGGAAATCTTCCGCTTACTGGGGCGGCATGAAAGACAAAGTTGTAGATATTGCCCCCTACGGCCCGGCTGTAACGGACGAAACCAAAAAACTGGCTGACGCTGCCAAACAGAATATTATCGACGGCAAACTTGTTGTTTTTGCAGGCCCGCTGTATGACCAGACCGGCGCAGAACGCGTACCGGCAGGGCAGGCTCTTACCGATAAGGATTTGCTCTCCATCGACTGGTTTGTTAAAGGCGTAGACGGACAGATTAACAAATAACACATTTTCAACAGGCGGCTCATGGTATATCCATGCGCCGTTTTGTTCTTTGCAGGCTTTAACAGGAGAAAACCATGATTGATAAAATTAAAATCCGCGGGGCGCGCGTGCATAATTTAAAAAAACGTTAATGTTGACGTGCCGCTGAACACCATAACGGCCATTGCCGGTGTTTCCGGCAGCGGCAAATCTTCGCTGGCACTGGGCGTACTGTACGCCGAAGCTCGCGCCGCTATCTGGAAGCTCTCAGCACCTATACGCGCCGCCGCATGACGCAGGCCGCCAAAGCTCAGGTGGACGAAGTTTTGTACGTGCCTGCCGCGCTTGCACTGCACCAGCGCCCCGGCGTGCCGGGCATACGCAGCACCTTCGGCACTGGCACCGAGCTTTTAAACAGCCTGCGCCTGATGTATTCCCGTCTGGCTTCCCACTACTGTCCCAATGGGCATTATCTGGCTCCTGCACTGGCAGTAGCTGCTGGAAAAGAACTTGTCTGTCCTGAATGCGGCATCCGCTTTTTCGCTCCTTCTGCAGAGGAACTGGCTTTTAACAGTCAGGGGGCCTGCCGGACCTGCAACGGAACAGGAACGGTGCGCACTGTAGACTTAAATACACTGGTGCCAAA
>ENA-OQCE01001250-OQCE01001250.1-human-gut-metagenome-genome-assembly--contig:-NODE-1250-length-10585-cov-1.677567_pt1 | contig 10585 bp, 14 predicted proteins | sample MGYA00242495_ERZ504572 | MGnify/ENA primary metagenome ERZ504572 (study PRJEB26092, sample SAMD00036228) | human gut metagenome | host: Homo sapiens | study: EMG produced TPA metagenomics assembly of...
ATCTTCCCAAGCTTTTTCCCTGCAATGGTAATACTTCCTTCCGTTGGTTCGAGTTCTTTTAACAACAGTTTAATCAGGGTTGACTTTCCCGAACCGCTGTCTCCTACAACAAATACAAATTCACCATCTTCTATTTCCAGACTCACGTCATTTAAGGCAGGAACTCCTGCCGCATATGTCTTGCTGACATGTTCCAGTGTAATCATAATCTCTCCTTCAATCTCTAATAGTCCAGTGTTTCCATATACTTCATATACTTGACTACCATGAGTGCGATCTTAAACGTGATTGCATCTTCAAAAACCCGCAGATCCAGACCTGTGCTTTTTTGCAGCTTGTCCAGACGATATACCAGCGTATTTCGATGAATGTACAGTTGTCTTGACGTCTCTGACACATTCAGACTGTTTTCAAAGAATTTGTTGATCGTCGTCAGAATTTCCTCATCAAAATCATCTGGTGATTTTCCACCAAAGATTTCCTTGATAAACATTTTGCACAATGGAATTGGAAGCTGATAAATCAGTCGGCCAATTCCCAGCTGGGAATACGCAATCACATCCTGTCCCTCAAAGAAGATCTTTCCGACATCCAGTGCCATGCGCGCCTCTTTATAAGATCTCGAAACCTCTTTCAATTCGTTCACAATGGTACCATATGCGATATGAATATTGCAATTGGTATCAGATTTAAACAGCCTGATGATTACATCTGCTGTCTTATTCAAATCCTCATAGGTTTCATTTTCTGCAAGTTCTTTGACTACAATAATGTTTTTTTCATCTACCGCTGTGACGAAATCCTTTGATTTTCCACCAAAAAGTCCCCGGATCTTCTCCAGCTCATTTCCATCTTTCTCACGGTTTGTCTCCACCAAGAATACCACACGGCGTACTTCTGTTTCAATATGAAGTTTCTTGGCACGATTGTATATATCTACCAAAAGCAGATTGTCCAAAATCAGGTTCTTGATAAAATTATCTTTATCAAAACGTTCCTTATAGGCAACCAAAAGATTCTGAATCTGGAAAGCAGCAATCTTTCCAATCATATACACATCCTCGCTGTCTCCATATGCCAGCAGAATATACTCCAGTTGATGATCATCGAACACTTTAAAGAACTGGCAGCCATTTACCACCTGACTGTCCGCCGGCGATTCCACGAAGGTCTGTGCCGGAGCTACAAACTGTTCTGCATCCGGAAATGTCGCGACAGAATTTTTCCCTCTACATCAATCACACATAAATCTGTACGTGTAATTGCTTTCAGTCCGTCAATTGTATTTTGAAGTATTTGATTGGATATCATAGTCAGCTCTCCTTATCCCCATATTTCATCCAGAAATCTATCGTTCCCCCACCTGTTTTCTGAACAATTACTTTTATTTTAATACATTCTTCCAAAAAAAAGAAAGAGGAAATGTATATTTTTTATGCATTTCCTCTCTTACTACTTTTTCCGGTTAGTAATATTTCACTATAAAATTTTAACAATATCGTTCTAAAAATCATCCGAATATTCCAGAAATCCCTCGCCCAAAACCTCCCGGACATCCGATACGATTACAAACGCAGAGGAATCCACATCATTACAATCTCTTTCACACGCACGATCTCTTTCCTTGATACAACGCAATACAGAACGCACTTTTTCTCCTCTGTGTACATCCCCTGTGCGTGCAGTCCCGTAACCCCGCGGTCAAGCTCATCCATCAGCCGTTCTGCCACTTCCTCATACCGGTTTGTGATAATAAAAGCTGCTTTGGAAGTCTTAAAGCCCTCCAGAAAGGCATCGGATATTTTTTGTCGACACAAAAAATAGAAACAACTGCATAAAGTGTAGGTCTTAAACCAAATACATATAATCCGAGAATCACAATGGCTGCATCCAGTACCTGCATCACCTGAACCACCGTATAGTGCCGCATGTGTGACTGGATGATCGCCGCAACCATATCGGTTCCGCCGGTCGTTGCTCCCGCCTTAAGAACCAGTGCCATGCCAATGCCGGTAAATGCCCCGCCAAACAGGGCTGCAAGCATATAATCATCCCCTGACATATCTATCACCAGTATCAGATAAAGCCACACCGAAAGCAAAATGGTTGCAAAGCCCGTTTTCCCGATATAATTTTTTCCAAACCGGATATAGGAATACAGAAATATCGGAATATTCAGCACAATATTCGTCAGCCACAGAGGAATTCCTCCCGGCAGAAGCGCTTCCGTAAGATTTCGTATGATAATGGTAAGACCAGTAAACCCTCCGGTGATCAGCCCCACCCTGTCAAAAATCCACTGAATGGCAATGGCCATAAGTGCAGTGCCCAGCAAAATCAGGAAATAATTTTCCAATTCTTTCCAGACATTTGCCCTCATGATATGCTTTCCTGCTTTCCATGATAATGAATCAGCTGCCGCTCCAGTTTATGCGTGCGGATCAGATTCCGTATATTTCCGAGCAGTCCCTGTCTGCGCTTTGTAAAATCCCAGGAACCGATTCCATACCACAGTCCGGCAGACAGTTTCTCACAATTCTCCATCAGGAAATGTTCCTGATCCGGACTTGGCAGAACACTTAAGATCATATCAGGAGTCAGTGCATTGATCTCATTGACCATGGCATCCGTCCCCCCCTGACAGTTTTCAAACGCTTCTGCTCCCAGGATCTCGCATTTTCCAAAATGCTCTGATAAAAAAGCACAGGTCTTTTCCACATGTTCCGTGGTATCTCCGATCACAAACACCGTCTGATGATTGCGTTCCACCCGCTTCATCAGTTCAAAAAAGAAATCATGATGTTCGATCTCATGACGGTGCTGGTAAGATCCTGCACCAACAGCTTCTAAAATTCCGTTTTCCGCAATCACGGTATGTTCCGCAAACCCTATGGCTTTGCGGACAAGTTCATCCGTTTCTGCCAGCATAAGCGTATCCATGTTTACTTCTTCTATTGTATGGAATCCATGATCAGACATATCCTTTTCTACATTCATGATCATTTCCCGAACGGTATAATTGTCCAATTCAATTCCAGCAAAATCAATCGTTTTAATCATAACTTCCCTAGTATATCAAAAATACCTCCCGTTTGCAATCATTCAAATACATGCTTTTTATGCGTTGTTAACAAAACAATCGTTTGTTTTATCCCTGTCATCCACAAACAACTTATCCCAAATTATGTGGATAATGTGCATAACTTCGTGTATAACTCAATTTTTCGGCATTTTTTGATTCCGGATAGTGGATAATTTTTTCATTTTATCCACATCTGTGGTTTCCATCCCCCATCTTAGTTTTGATTTTTTTGTGCACTTTGTATATTCACGTTTTCCCCTGTAACGGTTATCTGCACTGCCTGCGCAATTTTTTGTGTAGGATCTTTCTGATATCCCACATGGCATCCGCATACCGTATACTCATAAGAAGTTCCCGGCATTCCCCCGGTATCCGTATATCCGGTTTCCTCTGTTTCTTCGAGACAGACATATGTTTTCGTCCCCACGATTCTGCGGTAAATACGATAATAATCAGCCCCTGCACCGTATTCCATGCCAGTGTCACCGACTCATCCGCATTTACAACCGGTGTCTGCAGAACCGGTGCCTGATCTAAAATCAGGTCAAAATATTCTGCAATGCCCGTGGCATCCGCCACGCCAAGACGTTTCAGCCGGTCGTTACCATTTAGAAATGTTGTACTGTCATCGTGGTTGCTGACATAAGCATGCTCCACAATCAGTCCCGGAAAACCGGCATACTTGCTCCGCTTGATCACGGCGTAGTAATCTGCCTTTGATTTATCCGGATAGCGGGACCCCACAGCCGAATTTCGGTAAAGAATTCCATTATTTTTCAGTCCAAGTGCCACCAGCTGTTTCTGAATACTTGCTGCCGCCATTTTTCCTTCACTTCCCACCTCTTCTTTATACCCGCTGTTCGGATAATAAACACAGGCTCCATGGTCGGTTTTTTTCAGGGAAGCATTGTTGTGTATCGCAACAAACAGATCTGCTTTCCTGCTTTTTGCAAAATTCACACGGTTTCCAAGTGTCACAAAACGGTCGGAAGAACGCGTCATATATACCTTCACTCCTGCATACTTTTCCAGTTCGGTTTTACAGGCCTTTGCAATGGCAAGATTTAACTGTTTCTCCTTGTATGTTTTTCCGCCCCACTTATATCTGGCACCCTGATCATGCCTCCATGTCCCGGATCAAGAACTACAACCACCGGATCTGCGTCCGGCGCCTGATTTGCAGCCGCATACACGTTTCCCGGCGGGAAAAGACCAATTCCCAGTATTGCCAATGCCAAAAACACGCCTGCCATTTTTTTCATTTGTACTTTCTTTTTCATTTGTTTCCTACTTTACTTTAATTGCTGTGGTGTTTGAAAATGCTCCGTAATAGTTCTTTTTGTTTACCGTTTTGTATGCGCGGACCTTATAGCGATAGGTTGCCCCTTTTTTCAGTTTTGTATTCCGATACGAAGTTCCCTTGACCGCTGCAATCTTTGTATATTTTCCGGTCTTTGTGTTCAGCCGGTATACCTGATAGCCAGTTGCCCCGGAAACCTTACTCCACTGCACGGTAACTGCTGCATCTTTTGTACTGAGTTTTATCGTTTTTACCTTTGCTGGATTTGCAGGTTTTTCCGCTTTTTTGGTCGTTACCTGCTTTTCTGCGGAATACGCGCCCCTGTAATTTTTATTTCTGTAAGTTTTGTATGCACTGACTTTATATGTATAAGTCTTTCCCGCAGCAAGTTTCTGATCGCTGTAGAAAAGCGTCCGGGCACTTTTTACCGTCGCAATCTGTCTGTATTCCCCGGTTGCTGTATCCAGCCGGTAAATCATATATCCGGTTACTCCGTCCACTGCTTTCCACGTCAGTTTCACGGAAGAAGTCCCAGTTGCGGAAACATTCGTCAAGTTCACCTGTCCCGGCAGTGTCACATCGCTGTAAACATCCGAAAAACTGCCCGCCAGTACATTGTCATTATTTTTTTCATATGCGCGGATTTTAAATTTATATTCGGTTGCGCCTGTCAGGCCGCTTACAGTATAAGAAGTACTTTCTCCTTCTACGTCAGCAACCATTTCATACTGATCGCTTGCAGCGCTGTACTGATAAATCTGATATCCGGCAGCTCCCTGCGTCTGTTTCCATGACAATCCAAGAGAGGTTTCGGTCCGCGTCTGCGTTGCAATTCCGCTGACCTTTTTCGGCAAAGTAGTTACCGAAGCCGGAGAAGAAAATGTTCCGTAATAAGCATTTCCTCCTATCGTCCAGTAACATCTCACTTTATACTGATAAACTTTTCCTCCTTCTGCCGTTGTGTCTGTATAACTGCAATCTGTTGTTGTCTTGCAGCAACGTGTATTTTCCCTGGTCCGAGTCACTGCGCCACACCTGATAACCTTCCACATCATCCGCAGAAACACTGTCCCAGCTCAGATTTACAGTACCGAAGCACCATCCGCAGCCTTTAGCCCGGTCGTCTGTTCACTGGTATCCTTATACCAGAAATTTGCATCCAGCTTCCCGCATAGCCATCTATTTTTGCAGCAGATGAATACTGCCAGAATTCATAATCGTATGCCACGTCCGAATATGGCGTTCCTGATTTTGTATTGCTTGTCGTGGTATTGTTGTACCGTGCCACCCACAGGGAACAGTCATACAAAGCATCCGTATTGATATAGTTTTTGATCCACGCATAAGATGCATATACGCCTGCCCGGTATCCGGCTGCCGTAATGGTATCCGCAAATGCCTGACATACCGCTGTCTCTTTTGTTTTGGAAAGTTTTCCCGCAGTCAGACGCTTGTTTGCCCCTGCCTCCCGGTCCATGATGATCGGCATCGACACATTCCAGCCGTACTGGTCAATCATATCGAGCACATACTGTGCTTCCTCCCGTGCCTCTGTCTCATTCAGAGCCTGGGAAAAGAAATACAGTCCGACATTGATATCATTGGAAACTGCTCCCTGAATATGACTGTCTGCACAATTATCTCTGTAAATACTTCCATCTTTCGTATCTCTGGATGCCACACGCACGAAAGCAAAATCAATTCCGGCTCCGTGAATACTTTCCCAGTCCAATCCGGTCTGTGTCCACTTTGTTTTGTCTTTGGAATACTTTTTCTTCAGTGCTGCATCCGCCTGCCAGTATGATACATCAATTCCGTTGACCAGTTCATCATCCGCATAGTCCGCTTTGTGATAATAGGTTGCGCTGGTATAATCACCGGCCGTCGTAAAAGACGCATTCAAAAAAGCACTCGAATACGACGATGCTTTTTTCAAGGATGTCCGATTCCCGAAAACAGGTGCATTCTTTTCTATCAGTGTATCCAGATCCGGCTTTGACTCATACACGGTCTCATCCTCTATGCTCTGTCCCATGACGCCATCCATCTGCGCTTCGGGCACCTGAGCCTTTAACTGCTGTGGCGCCACAATACAAACCGCCGTCACCGCCAGTCCTGCCATAACTATCTTCGCCTTGGTAAATGCCAATTTCTGTTCCTCCCTCTGTTACCGTTCAATAAACTACTCATTTTACATAGTAACTTTATATGATTGTGCTTGTCAATGTTATTTGCCTTGCAAAATCTGTTTTTGCAAATTTAAGAAATCCTTAAATAATATTAAGAAAAAGAGCACTTGCTTTCGCAAGTGCTCCTGTTATACTTAGGTTATCTTAATTGTTAGAAAATTCTTCGAACTGCAAGAATGGTTCTGTAATTTGCAGGAGAAGTATATTTAATACCGTCTCTTGCATTGCTTGCATGTACAATCGTATTGTTTCCAACATAGATTGCAACATGTCCGCTGTAACATACGATATCACCCGGCTGCATGTTTGATGTGCTGACGCCATATCCTACACTTCTTAAAGCACTTGAGCTGTGTGGAAGGCTGACACCAAAATGTGCGTATACAGACATTACAAATCCGGAACAATCCGTTCCGTTTGTAAGGCTTGTCCCACCATATACATATGGATTTCCTACAAACTGTCCTGCATAACTTGCAACCGCTGATCCTGTTGAAGATGCGCTTGATGAATCCTGTACGGAAGAATCTGAGCTTTGTGACTGTGAAGAGCCTGAAGAGGTTGTCTGAGATGCGCTCTCTGCTTTCTGTGCTGCTCTGTCCGCAGCCTCACGCTCCTCTTTTTCCTTCTGTAATCTTGCCTTTTCTTCTGCAGCAGACTCTGCATATGTGTATTCTGTAGATAATGTGACATAATCTGTAGATACATAGCCTTTGCCTTCATCTACAGAAACCTTTGCCCATCCATCCTTTGACTCATCCAGTACCGTCAGATCGTCTCCTTCCGGCACCAGAGTAATTACTTCTGCCTTCTGGGAAGCTCCCTTGCGGACTTTTAATGTCTCTGTCTCTACAAGAGCAACTCTTCTTCCTGCTTTCTTTAATTTTTTCTCATCACCAATGGATACGAATTCAGATTTTACATAACCTGTTACCGATCCAGATTTGATTTTGTACCAGCCATCCTTCTCCCCGATGACGGTTCCTACGTTATTCTTATATAATTTTCCTACAGCCTTGCTGTCTGTAGTTGGTTTCTTACGAACGTTCACGTAATCATCCACAACAGCTACCGCTTTGTCTTCATACTCAGACTTTACAACTGGTGCTTCAACTTCTTTTACTTCCGGCTGTGCACTTGCAACGGTTGCCTCATCTTCCACTTTTTCTGCGACTTCACTGAGTGCCAGTGAAAATCCTGCAGTCGGTGCAGATGATGTTGTTGCAATATCGGAAGCAAGGCTTGCGACTCCAGCAGTTGGTGCTGCGTAAGCTGCTACAGTAAAATTGCCAATGGTCAGTGCCCCAACTAACCCACATGCGGTCAATTTTAATAATGTTTTACGTTTCATTTTCGCCTCCAATGATTTTTGTACTTCTTTATTACGAATTTGTTACAATTATTACATTGTCATTATAGCAAAGGCACGGATATGTGTCAACCCCTTTTCCATCCACAGAATTCAATTGAATTTTTCGTATATTTATGCCATAATAAAGATGTAATAAAGAAAAACACGTATACCGAGTATTTTAAAAGGAGATCTGTCATATGGATATTTCAAGTATCAGTTCTGCGCTTCTTTCCGTAAACAGTTCCGATCCCGGCTCTCTGGCAAATGCCGTCAGCATTAAAATGCTTGACAATGCCATCTCATCGAATGAATCGCTTGGTGTTGGGCTGGCAAAAATGATGGAGAACTCTGTTTATCCTAATTTAGGAAGTAACATTGACGTTTCCGTCTAACCGGAAAAAGAACCGCAAAAGACAACAAAAGAGATCTGTGCAATGCACAGATCTCTTTTCGTTTTTGATCTTTTCTTTATTTTACAGCAATGGCTTCAATTTCAAGCATAACATCTTTCGGAAGACGTGCCACTTCCACACAGCTTCTGGATGGAAATGGTGACGGGAAAAATTTTGCATAAACTTCATTAATTGCTGCAAAATCATTCATTTCCTTGATAAAAACAGTGGTTTTTACTACCTTGTCCATTCCGGTTCCGGCTGCCTCAAGCAGATTTGACAGATTTTCAAATGCCTGCTGCGCCTGTGCCACAGATCCTTCCGGAATTTCTCCGGTAGCAGGAACAACCGGGATAATGCCGGATGTGTATACCGTTCCGTTCACTTCAATCGCTTGTGAGTACGGTCCGATTGCGGCTGGTGCTTTATCTGTACTGATTACGTTTTTCATTTTATATTCCTCCTTTTGCCTTTACCTGCATTATACGAAACTCTTGCGGATTTTTCCACCATCCAGTGTAATTTTTCTTTCTTTATATAAGTGTCCGATGGCACGTTTAAACGCGGCTTTACTCAATCCGGTTTCCCTCTTAATCACCTCTGGACTCGCTTTTTCCGAAAACGGAAGCACTCCTGCATAGGAATCCAGCAATTCAAGTATTTTCTCTGCATCCGTGTCCATCTGAATATAAGCTTTTTCCCGCAGTGTAAGATCTAACTTTCCATCCGGTTTTACTGCAGTAACTTTCGCCTCAATCACATCTCCGATTTTCAGGAAACTGTGATCCTCTGAATTTGGTATTCTTGCGGAAAAGCGATCATCCACTGCCACAAAAGCACCAAAGTTATCGGAAAACTCATACACCCTTCCGGTTACCATCTGATCTTTCTGATACGGTGAATCCTTGGAAAGCAGATCGTACAGTCCCTTCATGCTGGCACAAAGCCGCTTGCTTTTATCAATATAAAGGGTTACAAGAATCTCGTCTCCTGCTTCTACCCGTGAAGTCATCTCTTTATATGGCAGAAACAGATCTTTTTCCAGTCCCCAATCCAGAAAAGCACCGATCTTTCCAACTTCTTTCACCACAAGCGGTGCATATTCTCCCAGTGTCAGCTTCGGTGTGTTGGTTGTTGCAATCAGCCGGTCTTTGGAATCTTTATATAAAAAGACCCTTATCTTTTCCCCCGGTTTTGCATCTTCCGGCACCTGTTTTGACGGAAGCAGCACATGTGTCTCACCGCCCATATCCTCTGCCAGATATACTCCGAAGTCTACTTTTTTTTACATAATACAAATCCTGATATTCTGCTAATTTCATCTTTTTCCTCGCTTTCAAAAAAACAACAACTGCATATGGCTGCCCATCCGGTGCACACAGTGCAACCGTCACACGGGGATCTTCTATCGTCACATGCGGCACAATTACATCTCTGCACATCGCAGCTTTTTTATATTCTACCCGGACTTCCATTGTCCGAAACTCCTTCGGAACATATTCCATCGCCACCTGTACATATCTGGTATTGTTCATATGGTGATTGGTATCTATGAAATAAGAAGGAACTACCAATGAATCTTTTTCTTCATATTTTTCCGGCAGCATAATTTTCCGCTCGCTGCACTGCATGGGAAGCTGTGGGTCCAATCCGTATGCATCCGAGATTTCTTTTGTCACTCTGACCGGAATCCCCTTCTTTGTATCCATCAGTACCCATACGGAATTTGCATATGCCATCCGTTCCCCATCCCTGCTGTTCATGGAGAAATTCCGGTAACCGTAAAAGCCTTTCATTCCATATGCCCATGTCTGTGTCGTAACCTGTTCGCCCAGCCGCGGCATCCGGTTCAGACAGATCTGCCAGGAAGATAAGATCCACGCCTTTTGTGCATCGGTCCATACTTCCACACCAAGGTTCACGGCCTCTGAATGAAATACGCTGCAATCCTGAAAGTAATCCATAAGCGCCAGCCATGTCATCCGGCCTTGCGCATCTGTCTCACTGTATCTTACTCTGCTGTCAAATTCGTACATTACCGTGTCCTTTCTTATTCTTATCTTTTATAAAACAAAAAGCACTACATAATGTAGTGCTCTTCAGCTGGCCCACCAGGATTCGAACCTTGGAAATCGACGGAGTCAGAGTCCGTTGCCTTACCATTTGGCCGATGGGCCAATGTGTTTCAATGTCTCTCAACAAATGGTATTATACATGGAACCCCTATAAGTGTCAACCCAATATTTTCAAATTTTTCAAAAAACACAA
>ENA-OQCE01001252-OQCE01001252.1-human-gut-metagenome-genome-assembly--contig:-NODE-1252-length-10580-cov-1.782263_pt1 | contig 10580 bp, 12 predicted proteins | sample MGYA00242495_ERZ504572 | MGnify/ENA primary metagenome ERZ504572 (study PRJEB26092, sample SAMD00036228) | human gut metagenome | host: Homo sapiens | study: EMG produced TPA metagenomics assembly of...
CACCGGTATCGCCTATATGGGACAAGACGTGCCCCATACGCCCATTGCGGGAATCAATCTCAACATCCCCATTTTCCGATGGGGTGCACGCTTCAAGACCAACCGCCAGCAAAAGGCATATATAGGTATTCAGAAATTACAGCAAAGCTATGTGGCAGATACTATTTTAGAAGAGCTGTCCGCCGCTACCACCAAACTGACGGAAACGGAACAGCAGGTAAAGACAGCCCGGGAGAATATGGCGCTTGCCGAAGAGAATCTCGACCTGGTTACGTTCTCCTACAATGAAGGCAAGGCAAGCATGGTCGATGTGCTATCCGCACAGCTTTCGTGGACACAGGCCCAGACCAACCTTATCAACGCGCACCTTGCCGCAAAGATGGCAGTGGCTGAGTACAGGAAAGCTATCAGTGAATAAAGGCGGAAATAAAAAGGAGATGCGTCAAAACACTCGTTATTTGTGTTTTGACGCATCCCCTTTTTATATCTCAACTTTCTTATCCGAGGAACGAAATCAATACGCCCGCCGCCACCGCAGAACCGATGACGCCGGAAATATTACTGGACATACAGTAATTCAGTACGTGGTTCTTAGGGTCGTACTTGGTAGCGATTTCATTGCATACGCGGCTTGCCATAGGCACGGCGCTCAATCCCGTCGCACCAATCAGCGGATTAATCTTCTTCTTGGAGAACAGATTGAACAGTTTCACAAAGAAGATACCACCCGAAATGGACAAGGCAAATGCAAGGAAGCCGCCGACAACGATGCCGATAGTGGTCCAGTTGAGGAATGCCTCGCTCGTCATGGTAGCGCCCACACTCAGTCCGAGGAAGATGGTTGCCGCATTCATAATGCTGTTGGCTGCCGCATCGAACAGACGGCTGGTATCGGAACCGATTTCCTTAATCAGGTTACCGAACATCAGCATACCAATCAAAGGCACTGCCGTCGGCACGAAGAGAGCTACAATGGTAGTAACGGCAATCGGGAAAATAATCTTCAGTACACGCAGATTCTTTATCTCGGTTTTTGACGGATAGAGCTTTTCCTGCTCCTTCATGTTAATCATCAGTTCCTTCTTGCTGCAGAGCAGTTTTACAACCAATGGAATGATAACCGGAACCAGTGCCATGTACGAATAAGCCGCAATGGCGATAGGACCCAGCAGATGCGGAGCGAGCTTAATAGTGGTGAAGATAGCCGTAGGACCGTCCGCACCGCCGATAATACCCAATGCACCGGCTTCCTGCGGCGTGAAGCCCATCATTACGGCACACAACAGTACGGTAAAGATACCGAGCTGCGCAGCCGCACCGAATATGGAAAGACGCAGATTGCGGAGCATCGGTCCGAAGTCCGTCAGCGCACCCACACCCATAAAGATGACAGGCGGCAGAAATCCGGTCTTTATCAGCATATAGTAGATGAAGTTCATCAGTCCGAGGTCGTGTGCAATCTCGTGCAACGGCATTTCCCAGATGTTCTTCAACACTCCGTTCACCATTACCATGCCGTTTTCATCTGCCTGGATAACCCCCATGTCGCCACCGGGGAAATTGGCAATGAGCACACCGAAAGCAATGGGAACCAGCAACAGCGGTTCGTAATGCTTCCTGATGCCCAGATACAGCAAAATAAAGGCAATGGCATACATTATAAGGAACGACGGATCGGCAATAATATTGCTGAACGCCGTCATATCATAGAGTTTCGCAAATATATCTTCCATCATCCAATCTTCATTAATACATCATCTTCAGAAACAGAATCACCCGGATTGACGCAGATAGCGGTCACCGTTCCGCTGAAGTCGGCACGGATAGCATTATAGGTTTTCATGGCCTCGATGTAACAAAGCAGGTCGCCTTCCTTCACTTTATCTCCTACCTTGAGGGGAGTTTCCTGTGCATTCTTGGTCAGGAAGAACTTGCCTTCGAGCGGAGCAGCCACTTCCTGCCCTTCACCGGCGGGAGCGGTAATCTTGTCGGTGGCGGAAGCCGGCAGGTCGATGTCGCCGTAAGCCACCGTCACGCGATAAGCCTGTCCGTCCACCTGCACGGTGAGCGTCTTGGGTTTGGCGTCATCCAGAGGGGATTTGTCGCGTTCGGCACGGCGTTTCTCTACATCGGCAAGGAAATCCTCTTTCGCCTTGCCGCTCTTGTAAGCCTCGTACTGTGCCGGGTGCATGGCGTATTCAAAGAGCTCTTCATCATCTTCGCCAAGTTCCCACTTGTTTTCCTTCATCAGCTTGCGGTACTTGTCGAGTGCATCGGGATAGTTGTCCTGCGGATTGCCGTTGAAGAACTTACGTCCTTCGCGTTCCGCCTTTTCAACGAGTTCGGGAGCGAGTTCGCCCGGCAGCTTGCCTGCCTTACCCAACAGCATGTCCCAAATATCGTCGGCTATCATGCCCCAACGTTCTTTTCCTTTCTCCATGGCCATGACGTTCATCATGGAAAGGTTCTTGACGTACTGGCTGAACGGAGTCACCAACGGTGGATAACCCACGCGCGGCCATACGTATGCCACTTCGTTGAAGAGTTTTGATAAGCAGTTCGTCCTGCTTCATAAACGGCAGGTTGCGTTTGGCCTTGTACTTGTTGATAGATTCCAGATTGGATTCCAGGTCCGCCATCAGGCTTCCCATCATGCCGCCCGGAAGTCCCGGACCAATCAGCAACGAGTTCATCAGGCGGTTCTTCGGGCTGATGTACAGACCGAGGAAATCATCCATAAACTCCTGTATAAGTGCACGTACTTTCATGTACGCTTCCATATTGATTTCGGGAACCTTGAAACCGGCATCTTTCAGCATGGCCTGCACGCTGAGCAGGTCGGCATGTCCCGTACCCCATGAAAGCGGCTCCATACCTACGTCAATATAGTCGCAGCCGGCCTCACAAACCGCAAGGATACTTGCCATGTTGAAACCGGGTCCCGCATGGCTGTGATACTGGATGGGAATGTCCGGATGAGCAGCCTTGATGTTTGCCACAATCTTGCCCAAAGATACCGGACGGCCGATACCTGCCATATCCTTGATACAGATTTCGTCTGCACCCAGCTTGATAAGCTTCAATGCCATATCCGTATAATATTCCACAGTATGGATAGGCGAATGGGTGATACAGAGCGAACACTGCGAAATCATTCCCGCCTCGTGCGCATAGGTGATGGAAGGAGCGATGTTACGTATATCGTTCAGTCCGCAGAAAGTACGTGTGATGTCCGTACCTGCGCCTTCTTCACTTTATAAAACAGCTTGCGCACATCGGCAGGCACGGGGCTCATGCGCAGGCCGTTCAGTGCACGGTCCAACATATGTGTCTGTATACCGGCTTCGTGGAACGGCTTCGTCCACCCGCGCACAGCTTTATTGGGGTTCTCGCCAAACAATAGATTTACCTGTTCAAAACCGCCGCCATTCGTTTCTACACGAGCGAAACATCCCATCTCGACAATGGCAGGCGCTACCTTTACCAGCTGGTCTACACGGGGCACATATTTTCCGGCACTTTGCCACATATCCCTGAATACCAAGCTGAACTTAATTTCTTTTTTCATACCAAATTATTCCTGTGTGTGTTTATATAAGATTAGTTATTTCAGAGTTTCTCCACTTTCGCAACTTTACCCTTACCCTGCGTCACTACCGTAACCGCCGCACTGATAGCCGCCATGATATTGCCGGGAACAGCCGCAGGAGCATTTGCCGCCTGTTTGGCAGGAACAACCTCTTCGGGTGCATATTTATTCACAAGGGCGATAAGTCCCTTTCCCAAGTAGATTACAATCAGCAGGATGGCAAAGACCGTTGCCATACCCACTATCATTAGCAGGAGCGCTATGTTCAAGTTTTCCATATTATAAATTATTAGTTATTCTATCAGATTTGCAAAAAATCGTCCGAAATTAGTGATAATAGACGAGAATATAGAATATTACAATGATAAATTATGCTAAAATAAAAGTAAGAAAAGAGCAAGTAGCCGGTCACTACATATCTTCCAACGACAAACAAACCGTCCCAATCCGATATTTCGGCAATAGCTTTTTCTTTAAATGTTCCACTTTTCCAGCCAGCAGTTCCGGTTTGAAGTTTTTCTTTTGCCGCTTCACTTCTGCCGCCACAGCTTGATTTTTCTCCAATTTCAGAGCAATAATATCAATTTCATTCTGATTGCCCTTCGGCTCCCACCACGAACCTATAGCCCGATATTGGAAACTTTCGGCAAACTGCTGTTTGAAATATCTTTCCAACATGATACCTGAATAAGTTGAATAGTCGGATTTGATGATGGTCTGCAAACCGATAAAGTTCTTAATCTCTATCAGAGAACGGTAGCGGTCGAAATAGTTAAACCAAAACCGGATGAAATTATCTTGTATTTCATACCTTACAGTTTGACTTCCTTCTTTTGCCAATAAAGGACGCTGGCGGACAATGATGTTGTAATCCTCAATCAACCGCTTTATTTTGACCGCCTATGCTTTTGTCTCCCAAAGCGGCTTCTATTTCGGGTTGCGTATTAATGCCACCGGAAATAGCACTTAAGATAGAAAAATAAGTGGCATAGTTTTTCCCGAACTCTTCCACCAGCAGATTTTTTCCTTCATCGGTAAAAGAAGAGTTCTCCCGAACCATAAATGAAATCATCCCGTCTACACTCAATTCGGTGTTGTCACAAAGCAGTTCAACATATTTCGGAACCCCCCCTGTAAAAGAATAGAGGGCAAGCAAATCATCATTGCTGTAATCGGGATTGTAATCAAAGATAATCTCTTTCAATGTAGCCAAATCAAAAGCAGACAGTTTAATGATAATTATCAGCTCTACCGAACAAGGGCTCTTTATTGTTCTGAAATATTTTCTGCATCAAACGAATAAACGGAACCCGATACAATCAAATTCATCTTAGATTTCTTCCGATAGGTATCCCAAATGTTTTGCATATCGCTATATACCGATTCATTGATGTTATAGAACTCCTGAAACTCATCAATAACCAGATTGAACGGTTTCTGGGAAGACAGTTCCATCAGATACTGAAATAATGACCGGAAAGTACGTATTTCCATTGGAACAAATACATCAAGCGATTGGCCGATAACCGGAATAAATTCAGAACAAAGCGTTGCTTCACTTTTACGCCCCACAAACAGATAAACGGTTGGCATATCTTCAACAGCTTTCATTATAAGGCTTGTTTTACCAATCCTTCTTCTTCCGGTTACCACTGTTAAGCGTGAATGGTCGCTGAAAGACAAATCCCGTATCCGCCGCAGCTCCGCCAACTCGCTTTTCCTATTATAAAATTTCATATTTCCATTTTTGTTACGGCTGTAACTGTTACAGCGGTTACAAAGATATAGGAAATTATCTATATATACTCTATTTTTTCATTTTTCCAAAAGATTTATGCGAATTACCGTATTTCATTCTCGGGGTATCTATTTCTAGTATCTCCATATTTTTTACCACATCCATTCACTTTTCTCTACCATTCATCCCCCACTTCAGAATACATTCTGAAAGGGTGGCATGTCAAAATTAAAATTCGTTTACTTTTTGTTTCTTTTTAGACACAGAATACGCGGATTTCACGGAAAAAGAATAAAAAAAAAAATCTGTGCCTTCCGTGTAATCCGCGTAATCCTTTAGATTTGCGTGCCTAAAAAAACATCAAGTGTATTTTTAACACCCTTCTGTCATAGCCAATAGTATATATCTACATTAGAACTCGCTTGTAAAGTGGAACTTGATATGCTTGAAATCCATCTGCGCCATCTGCAGTACGTAGCCGCTGTCTGCAAGGAACACATCCCTGCCCTCACGGTCTTTCGCCATATACTGGTACTTGCGTTTCTTGAACGCTTCCAGTTCGGCAGGGTCATCACTTTCAATCCAGCAGGCCTTGTAAAGACTCAACGGCTCCCAACGGCATTTGGCACTGTACTCATTTTCCAGACGGTATTGGATTACCTCGAACTGCAACTGCCCTACCGTACCGATAATCTTGCGTCCGTTAAACTGGTTGACAAACAACTGCGCTACACCTTCGTCCATCAACTGGTCGATACCTTTGGCAAGCTGCTTCTGTTTCATCGGGTCGGTCATTCTCGATTATACTTGAACATCTCGGGCGAGAAGCTCGGCAGTCCGCGGAAGTGAAGCATCTCACCCTCCGTCAGCGTATCGCCGATTTTGAACGTACCGTTGTCCGGCAAACCGATAATATCTCCCGCCCATGCCTCGTCGATGGTAGTCTTGCGCTGCGCCATAAACTGCGTGGCGACGAGAAACGCATGGTCTTGCCATGACGCACATGCAGGTAGGGCGTATTACGGGTGAACTTACCGGAACATATCTTGCAGAATGCGATACATGAACGGTGGTTCGGGTCGATATTGGCGGTAATCTTAAAGATAAAGCCTGTGAATTTAGGCTCTTCCGGTTCTACTTCGCGTTCCTCCGCCTTCACGGGACGGGGACTGGGAGCAATCTCCACAAAGCAGTCCAGCAACTCCTGCACACCGAAGTTATTCAGGGCGGATCCGAAGAACACGGGAGCCAATTCACCTTTCAGATACTCCTCTACCTGAAATTCGGGATACACACCGTCTATCAGTTCCAGTTCGCCGCGCAGCTTGTCCGCCAGTGCCGAACCGATCTGATTATCCAGTTCTTCCGTATTTATATCTACTTCCACCTTTTCCGTCACCACCTGCTTGGAAGGCTGGTAAAGATTGAGATTGCGTTCATAAATGTTGTAAACTCCCTTGAAGCGGGGACCGCTCTCGATAGGCCACGTCAGCGGGCGGACGTGGATGGAGAGTTCCTCCTCCAGCTCATCCAGCAAGTCGAACGGGTCTTTTGCCTCACGGTCCATCTTATTGATGAAGATAATCACCGGAGTGTTGCGCATGCGGCAGACTTCCATCAGCTTGCGTGTCTGTGTTTCCACACCTTTCGCACCGTCCACCACGATGATAACGCTGTCCACCGCCGTCAGTGTGCGGTAAGTATCTTCGGCAAAGTCCTGGTGACCCGGAGTATCGAGATATTGATTTTATAATCGTGATAGTCGAACTCCATTACGGAAGTAGTTACGGAGATACCACGCTGTTTTCAATATCCATCCAGTCCGACGTTGCCGTCTTCTTTATCTTGTTGCTCTTTACCGCACCCGCCACCTGAATCTGACCGCCAAACAGCAGCAGCTTTTCAGTCAACGATGTCTTACCGGCATCCGGATGGGCGATAATCGCAAAGGTTCGTCTTCTCGCTATTTCTTGATTACTTGCCATATATATAAGGTATAATATTCAAATAAGTATTATTTTGCTTACTGCGCCAGCCTATCGATGCAGACCTGCAAGCTATCCTCCCAATGGGGAATCTCGATACCGAAAGTCTTTTTAATCTTCGTCTTATCCAATACGGAATACTGAGGACGCGGAGCTTTGGCCGGATACTCGTCCGTATGCAATGGGCTGACTTTACACGAGGTAATGCCCGCCATGCGGTGAATGGCCACCGTAAAATCATACCAGGAGCATACTCCCTCGTTGCTGAAATGATAAATACCGGGGACGATGCCTGATTGACAGCCGCAAAGATGGCACGTGCCAAATCGTTGGCATAAGTCGGCGTACCGATTTGGTCGAAAACAACTCCCAACTGCTCGCGCTCATTGCCCAAACGAATCATGGTCTTTACAAAATTATTGCCGTAAATGGAATATAACCATGCCGTACGGATAACCATCGCACGGCTGCACTTCTCCATAACAGCCTGCTCACCTGCCAGTTTTGTGGAGCCGTAAACAGAGTTGGGGCAAGGAGTGACTTCTTCCGTATAAGGAATATGGCCGGTTCCATCGAACACGTAATCCGTCAGAGACCTGTATCATGGCAGCACCGCAAGCCTCGGCGGCGGCAGCCAGATAGCCGGGAGCTATATGGTTCAGTTTATCGCAAAGTTCGGGATTGTCTTCTGCCTTGTCCACTGCCGTATAAGCGGCACAGTTCACAATAACATCCACCCGATTATCGGTCACGAATGCACGTATGGCCTGTTCATCACATATATCCAGTTCCTGCACATCTGTAAAAAAGTAAGTGTGTTGCTGATTTTCAGCAGAGAGCACCCGCATCTCATTGCCAAGCTGACCGTTGGCACCGGTTACTAATATATTCATCTTAACAGTTACTATTTATTCCCTATGGTTATGATACCTCTTTTATCTTCAACACACAGGTACGTTGACTATTTTCAGTTTTCTATTTATTACCCGACTTATTACCCTGCTTCATGCAGACATTCCGTCAGTCATTATCCAGTTTCAACTCGCCTTTCCTCTCTTTGTCGTAATAATTGGCAAGCAGGGAAAGAAAACTGCTGATGGCTTCTATCGCCTTGGCAGTGCCCTGGCTGATTTCCTTTTTCTGCAAACGCAGCAGCAGTATGCCGTAAAGCGCCTCAAAACAGGTCTCCAATTCGGATTCTTCCGTTTGTCCGCTCTTTTGCCGCAATTCCACAATAAAAGGCAACGCTTTGAAATATGCCGCATTATAAAAGGGATACTTCGTGGAAGCCAGCAAATCGGCATGCAGGTCCGTAAGGTTGCGGATAACGTTGCGGTTAATCTGCAAATGCCCTTTCTCCGTCACCCCCTCGGCACGCATCATATCGGCAAGATTGCGTACCACTCCTCCAGAGCCGCATGTTCGTTCGGCAGGATAACGGGAGATGACGTTGCTGCGAATCAAGTCTATATCGCACTTGTTAGCACGAAGCAGATCCTCCACTTGCCACATATATATAAGGTATTCGGCAATATTCTTCTCTTTCAGTTGCTGTGAAATCTTCACGTTGAGATGATTTATGATTTATAATTTATATTCTTCACCAAGATACCGCGGTCCGCTCCCGTAACTAATAGAGCGATTCGCCCATCAGCGTAAACACCAGTCCGAATGCAGATACCACCATGACAATGCCGCCGATAATACGGTTCAATATCCAAATGCCGCGTAAATTGAATTGCGTACGGACCTTGTTGACAAAAAAGGTAATTCCAAACCACCACGTCAATGCTCCCAAAGCAATGGCAAGATACCCCGTAACGGCCTCAAAGACCAACACGCCTTCGCTTACAAAAGCAAAGCGCGCAAAAAGGCCTACAAAAAGAAATATGATAAGCGGATTGGAGAGAGTGACAGCGAACGCTGTGATAAAATTGTGAAAGTAAGACCCCTTGCTGGTGGATACCGGACGAATGGACTGCACCGGATTACTGCGGAATGTATAGATACCGAATATCAGCAGCAGGATACTCCCGAACAGTTGCAGATAGAAGATATTCTTGTTGACATAATCGAATACGAAACTCATTCCGTAGCCTGTCAGCAAAGCATAGGCAATATCACTCAGCGAGGCGCCTATACCGGTCACAAAACCATACCAACGCCCTTTGTTCAAAGTACGCTGAATGCACAATACTCCTACGGGGCCCAACGGTGCAGATACGATAACACCTATTATGAACCCTTTCCATAATATGTCAAGTATGGTCTCTATCTGAATCATGCCTGCAAATATCGGACTTTTTTATGAGACAACCGAATAGAGTTAACGTTTTTTTCGTCAGAAAAGGAGTTTAGATACAAAGTCAATCATCCGGCGGGGCGGACTTCCCTATTCCACTGAAGTTTTTTATTTCCTTTTCTTTCTCCCACCCGACGATTTTCTGTATCTTTGCGCCAAAAGCAAAGGTAAACTGCATCCCGCATAAAAAAACAGACAAGTTCGTTTTATTCTGCCTCTGGTTTGCACTATCTTTGCACCCAGGAAGAAAAGAGAAGAAGCTAACTGACAGACAATAGAATAGTTTCAATCACAAAGTAGCAAATCGTAAACTCTTAAATAAAAGTATGATTCTTTTTTCAGAACACCATCCAAGAGCGTGATTGCCGTAGAATGCGACCACGAACTTACCCAGGCAGACAGCGACAAACTCTGCTGGCTTTTTGGAGAAGCCACCCCCGAAAGTGAAGACAACCTGAAAGGACATTTCGTTGGTCCGCGCCGCGAGATGATTACTCCCTGGAGTACCAATGCTGTGGAAATCACCCAGAACATGGGTCTGAACGGTATCACCCGTATCGAAGAATATTTCCCTGTGAAAGATGAAAATGCAGACCACGACCCGATGCTGCAACGTATGTATAAAGGTCTGGACCAAAACGTATTTACGACCAACCGCCAGCCGGAACCGATTATTCACATTGACGATCTGGAAGCATACAACGAAAAAGAAGGTCTGGCGCTCTCCAAAGAAGAGATGGACTACCTCAAGAAAGTGGAGAAAGACCTGGGACGTCCGCTAACCGACTCCGAGGTATTCGGTTTTGCGCAAATCAACTCCGAGCACTGCCGTCACAAAATTTTCGGCGGCACATTCATCATCGACGGAGTGGAGCAGGAATCTTCCCTCTTCCAGATGATAAAAAAACCACTCAGGAAAATCCGAACAAGATTATATCGGCCTATAAAGATAATGTTGCCTTTGCA
>ENA-OQCE01001253-OQCE01001253.1-human-gut-metagenome-genome-assembly--contig:-NODE-1253-length-10568-cov-2.330715_pt1 | contig 10568 bp, 12 predicted proteins | sample MGYA00242495_ERZ504572 | MGnify/ENA primary metagenome ERZ504572 (study PRJEB26092, sample SAMD00036228) | human gut metagenome | host: Homo sapiens | study: EMG produced TPA metagenomics assembly of...
TGGGTTCAGAACGTCGTGAGACAGTTCGGTCCCTATCCGGCGTGGGCGTAGGATATCTGAGAGGAGCTGTCCTTAGTACGAGAGGACCGGGATGGACGGGCCGCTGGTGCATCGGTTAGACTGCCAATCTACGGCCGAGTAGCCAAGCCCGGAAGGGATAAACGCTGAAGGCATCTAAGCGTGAAGCCCCCCTTAAGATGAGATATCCCATTCGAAAGAAGTAAACCCCCTTGAAGACGACGAGGTAGATAGGGCAGAGGTGGAAGTGCAGCAATGCATGGAGCTGACTGTTACTAATCGGGTGAGGGCTTGACCAAGAATCGCAGGAAGAATGAATCTCAAGGAAATGTCAACATGTATGTAGTTTTGAAGATACAATGAGAAACCAGCTAACAGTTAGCTGGTTTTTTGTATGTAAAAATATAAAAATATTCCGAGTTTATAGATCCCCTTGTTGTTACGTTAATCGCAAAATTATTTAAGATTAATTTAGCGGTTAAAATAACAACAAGGGGATATTGTAATCGAAATTATTTATAAAATAATTCGATAATCTTTAATCCTACTTCTACAGCGATATTCATTCCTTCAACAGTGATGTGTTCATAAGGTCCATGATAAGCATGTCCTCCTGTTCCGAGATTCGGGCATGGGAGTCCCATAAAGCTTAACTGGGCACCGTCTGTGCCTCCGCGGATCGGGGTGATAAGCGGCGGGATATTGCATTCTTTGCATGCTGCAGTTGCACGCTCAATCAGTTCCATGCAGGTGTCGATGATTTCTTTCATATTTCGGTACTGTTCTGTGATGGTAAGTGAGACAGTTCCTTTTCCCCATTTTTCATTTAAAATTTTAGTGATGTGTTTCATAGTTTTCTTACGGATATCAAAAGAAGTTGCATCGTGGTCACGAATGATATATTCGAGAGCAGCGTGTGAGACATCTCCCTTTATGGAATAGAGATGGAAAAATCCTTCATAGTCTTCCGTATCTCTTGGTGTGTCAGCGGAAGGGAGCATGGAATTGAATTCCATGGCAACAAGTGCTGCGTTGACCATTGTATTCTTAGAAGAACCTGGATGTACGTTTACACCGGTAAATTCTACTACTGCTTTGGCAGCATTAAAGTTTTCATACTGGATTTCACCTTCTGTATCACCATCAAGTGTATAAGCAAAATCAGCTCCAAATTTTTTTTATATCAAAATGGGCTGGTCCCATTCCTATTTCTTCGTCAGGGGTAAATGCAATGCAGAGAGGACCATGCGGAATAGTATTGTCATTGAGGTGTTCAATTATTGTCATAATCTCGGCAATTCCGGCTTTGTCATCTGCACCGAGGATGGTGGTTCCATCGGAAGTAATGAGAGTTCTGCCTTTTAATGTGGAGAGATGAGGGAACATTTTCGGGGAGAGAACTCTGCCGCTGGTTCCAAGTGCAAGGTCTTTGCCGTCATAATTCGGAGTGATAACCGGAGTAACCGGATGATCGCAGAAATCAGAGACGGTATCCATATGAGCGATAAAGCCCAGTTTTTGGCGGGATTCATATCCTCTGGTTGCTGGAATATGTCCATAGACATAGCAATGTTCATCTACATCGGCATCTTTCACACCCAGTTCTTTTAATTCCTGAACTAGCAGTCTGGCAAGGTCAAACTGATACTGTGTGGATGGGGAAGTACCGGTTTCTTCACTGCTTGGAGTGAATACTTTTACATAAGATAATAGGCGTTCGTATGCTTTCATGAATTAATCCTCCTGGTATTGGGCTGAGATAGATATTTATCTTAGCATTGTATAGTAAGTATAACATGTTATGGAGTTTACGTAAAAATATTTCTTGTCAGTAGTCAGTAGCTCTGTTTCTCAAAAGAGAGCAGGGATCATCTCTAAAAATTATTCTGAAATATTTCAAAAAAAATGTCGAGGTAAAAAAGAATCTAAGTGATAGAAATGAATACAGGTATTATATATATTTATAGCTTATACTTCGTATTACAAAAATAAAATGAAGTATTTAAGTGTTTGTAAATTTCAAAATGAAGTGAAATAAAATGTAAAAACGTCAAATCAACAAAAAATTGGATGTAATCAACAAAAAACACACGCCAAAACGTGGAAATATACAAAAATATTTATAGATATTTACTTCACTGAAACAGAATGCTATATTCTAATCAACAAAAAACTTCAAAGTGAAATTAAATAAATGAAGTAGAAATGGAGTGCACGCCATATGAATGATTTATTTGTTCGCATCAGATTTTTGTTACCGTCGTTACCAAGAGCAGAGAAAGCAATCGCATCTGCATTACTTGAAAACCCGGAAGCAATTACACATTTAACGCTTGCAGAGATTGCAAGAGAATCAGGAAGCAGTGAAGCATCAATTATCAGATTCTGTAAAAGAATGGGATATGATGGATATTCTTCTATGAAGGAGGATTTCATCAGAGCTTTGGCAGAAGGAATGGAAATTCATTCAGAAGATATTAAAGTATCAGACGATATGAAGACGATTCTGAAAAAGGTTTATCAGAGTAATGTACAGATGTTGAGTGATACATTAGTTTTGGCAGATGACGAAAATTATGAAAAAGCATTGGATGCTCTTCTTAAAGCCAGAGAGATACATTTCTTCGGTGTTGGAGATGCCTTTGCAGTATGTCAGCTGGCATACATGAAATTTGGAAGATTGGGGATTCCGTGTTCCGTACATAGTGACGTAATGCTGCAGATGATGACTGCAGGCAATCTTACAAGTGAAGACGTTGCGTTAGCTGTCTCTTATGAGGGTAGATCCAGAAATGTAGTAGAGGCAATGAAAATCGCAAAAGAGCGAGGTGCAGTTACAATTAGTATTACAAAAATGAATAAATCTCCTCTTCTCAGATATACAGATATCAGTTTATTTACGGCAGTAAATGACCTGACAGTGGGAAGAGATAAAGTAACCAGAAGAGTTTCAGATCAGTTTATACTGGATGCACTTTATCTGGGATATACGACGAAAATAAACAAAGGTTATAAAAAACAACTTCAGAAAATTCAGACAGTAATTGACTGTAATAAAATATAAACGAGGTGATCAATAATGTGCATTATAGCACCGTCCTTACTGGAAGCAGACTATAAATGCCTGGGAGAACAATTAAAAACAATGGAAAAATCCGGAGCTGAATATGTTCATATAGATGTAATGGATGGAAGCTTTGTACCGAATCTGGCATGTGGAATGAAAATGATTCATGGATTGAAAGGTGTAGCTGATCTGGTATTTGATGTTCATCTGATGGTAAATGAACCTGTTCGATTTGTAAAAAGAATGCAGGAGGCTGGAGCTGATGTAATATCTGTTCATTATGAGGCCTGCAGCAATGTAGCAGAAACTTTAAAAGAAATAAAGCAATGTGGAATTCGTGCAGGAATTGTTCTGAATCCGGAAACCTCGGCAGAAGTTCTTACAGAAGAAATCTGGAAGCTTGCAGATGTGATACAGGTTATGACCGTTCATCCGGGAAGAGATGGCCAGCACTTTATTGAAGATACACTTGACAAAATAAAAGATATCAGAAGACGGTCAACAGATACCGGAGAGTGGAAAGATATAGAAGTTGATGGAAGTATCAACTGTGGGAATATAGGAAAAGTAATAAAGGCCGGAGCAAATATCATTGTTTCAGGAAAGGCATTATTTAATGGAAATCTTGCAGAGAACATTGCCAATATGAAGCAACAGGCAGCCATGGAGGAATAAGATGAAATACGTAATTGGAGTGGATCTGGGAACCAGTGCGACAAAGACGATTCTGGTAGATCAGAATGGAAAAATCGTAGCCGAAGCGTCTGTCAAATATCCAATGTATCAGCCTGAAAACGGATGGGCAGAACAGGATCCATCAGACTGGTCAGAAGCAGCGATTTCAACAATTAAAAGTGTAGTTGAAAAAGGTCAGGTTAATGGAAAAGATGTGCGGGGAATTGGAATTTCTGGTCAGATGCATGGACTTGTGATGTTGAATGAGGAGAATCAGGTTATAAGAAGATCCATTATCTGGTGTGACCAGAGAGCTACGAAGCAGGTAGCGGAAATGCTGGAACTGCCAATGGAAAAATGGATGAAGATCACAGCGAATCCGCCAATGGCAGGATGGACGGCAGCAAAGATCCTCTGGATAAGAGAAAATGAGCCGGAGCTTTTTGCAAAGTGCAGACACATTATGCTTCCAAAAGATTATGTCCGCTTTATTCTTACTGGTAAGTATGCGACAGATGCATCAGATGCCAGTGGAATGCAGATGTTAGATGTAAAAAACAGATGTTGGTCGCAGGAAATTCTTGATTTTTTGAAAGTAGACAGAGAACTTCTTGGAGATGTGTATGAATCACCGGAAGTTGTTGGAAACCTTTTACCGAAAATTGCAGAGAAGTGTGGATTATCAACAGAAACAGTTGTGGTTGCCGGAGGAAGTGATAATGCCTGTGCAGCAATTGGAACAGGTATTGTAAGAGAGGGGCAGGCTTTTACAACAATAGGTACTTCAAGCATTGTATATACTCATCTGAAAAAATATCAGGAAATTCCTGAAGGTGCACTTCATTTGTGTTGCTGTGCAGTGCCTGGGTGTTGGCATACAATGGGAGGTCCTCAGTCGGCAGGTCTTTCGATTGAATGGATGAAAAATAATTTCTGTCAGGATTTGATTCAGAAAGCAGAAGAGGAAAATGTATCATTTTATGACAAGATAAATGAACTTACAAAAGATATTCCGATAGGAAGCGAAAGATTGATTTACCTTCCATTCCTGATGGGCGAAAGAACACCTCATATTGATCCCAAATACAGAGGTGCATTTATCGGACTGAATATCATACATGGACAGGCACATATGCTTAGGGCAATTATGGAAGGTGTTGTTTATTCCCTTGCAGACTGTAATGAAATCTTGAAGAAACTGGGAACAGAGGTTGTATCCATGCGTGCATGCGGAGGTGGAAGCAGAAGTCCTGTATGGAGAAAGATTATGGCAGATCTTTATAAATGCGATGTACATACATTGAAGCAGGAAGAGGGACCGGCATACGGTGCAGCAATTCTGGCCGGAGTTGGAACTGGAATTTATTCTTCGATACAGGAAGCATGCGATGCTTTTATTGAAGAAGATGGAATTACTGAATGCGATTTGAAAGAAGCAGAGGAATACGAGAAGTTCCATAAAATTTATGACAGATTTTATGAGAACATAAAAGAGAATCTACATGCTCTCTATGAGCTTTAGACAAAAACTATATAAATTATTTAAAATCAGGAGGACTTTACAATGAAAAGAAGACTGGTAACAAAACTTATGATGGCAGCAGGCGTAGCAGCAATGGCAGTAACAACAATTCCGGGCAAGTGTTTTTGCAGCTGAAGATGGTGGACAGACTTATGGAGTTACATATTGGTGTGAATCGGATTTCTTTAAAACAGTTGCAGATTCCATCACAGAAGAAGCAGAAGCTGATGGAAATAAAACAGTTGTAGTAGATGCTCAGCAGGACAGCGCAAAACAGATTCAGATTATTGAAGACTTTATTGCACAGGGTGTTTCAGCAGTATTTTTAAATCCAGTTGACAAAGATGCAATTGAACCTGCACTGCAGAAATTAGACGAAGCAGGGATTCCAGTAGTAAACTTTGATACTTCTGTATCTAATCTTGATCTGGTTGGTTCTTATGTTGCAACTGATAATTATCAGGCTGGTGCACTTTGTGCAGAAGCAATGATTGAAGATTTCCCGGATGGTGGAGAAATTGCAGTTCTTGATTATCCTGCAAACAATGCCTGCAACGATCGTGAACAGGGATTCCTAGATACAATTGAAGGAAAAGGATTTGATGTTGTGGCAACATTTGATGCAGAGGGAACTGTAGAAAAAGGACAGACAATCACAAGTGATATCATCCAGGCTAACCCAGATATAAAGGCAATCTTCTCCATTAATGACCAGGCTGGTATGGGGGCATATGCAGCACTTACGACAGCTGGAAAAGAAGTATATGTTTACGGTGTTGATGGTGCTCCAGAAGCTAAGAAAGTAATTGCTAAAGACAACAGCATTTATCGTATGACAGCAGCTCAGTCCCCGATTACAATTGGTAAAGAGTGCTATAAGGCAGCTAAAACTCTTATCGCAGGGGAAAAACCGGAAGAATTCGAAGTAGATGTACCTGCATTTGCAATTGATTCTTCAAATATTGATGAATATTTAGACGCTGACTGGCAGTAAATCTGAGCGGGTGCAGCGTAGGCTGCACCCATTTTTGCCCCATATAGAAAAAGGTGGGAAATGTTTGTTATTTAGAGGAGAAAATTTATGGCACATTTATTGGAAATGAAAAATATCTGTAAGTCTTTTTCCGGAGTTTCTGTGCTGAAGAACAATCACTTGGAATTGGAAGCAGGTGAGGTTCATGCTCTCTTAGGTGAAAATGGTGCCGGAAAATCTACATTGATTAAAATTCTCGGTGGAGTTTATACAAAAGACAGCGGACAGATTCTGGTTGATGGACAAGAAGTAGAAATTACAGGTGTTGAGAGCGCAAAAGAGCACGGAATTCGTATTATACATCAGGAACTGATGTTGATTCCAGATATGACAATTTCAGAAAATATTTTTATTGGACAGGAACCAAAAACAAAAGCAGGTACTGTCGATAAAAAGAAAATGAATGAAATGGCGCAGGGATTTTTGGATTCTATGCACCTTGATCTGAAATCAACTCAATTTATCCGAGATTTAAATATTGCACAGCAGCAGATGGTAGAAATTATTCGCGCTATTTCCTTTGGCGCAAAAATAATCGTTATGGATGAACCGACTTCATCTTTGACAGAAAATGAAGTAGATGCTCTTTTTGAGGCGATCAAAGCTTTAAAAGCAAAGAATGTTGGAATTATTTATATTAGTCATCGAATGGCTGAATTGGATGCAATCACTGATCGTATCACAGTTATGCGAGATGGTGAATATATCGATACAGTAGTGACAAAAGAGACCACACATGATGATCTGGTGGCGCTCATGGTTGGAAGAAAACTTGGAGATTTGTATCAGAAACATGAAAACTATTCAGATGATATTATTCTCAAGGTAGAAAAACTTGCTTCTGGAAAAGAAGTAAAAAATGTTGATTTTGAACTGAGAAGAGGAGAGGTTCTTGGGTTCTCAGGACTGGTTGGATCCGGACGAAGTGAAACAATGGAATGTATTTTTGGACTTCGTCATAAGGATAGCGGACATATCTATATTGAAAATAAAGAAGTTGATATTAAAAATGTAAAAACTGCAATAAATGCAGGAATCGGACTTGTTCCGGAAGACAGAAAGCAGTCAGGAATTTATCCGATCCAGGGAATACGTTTTAATGCAACGATTGAAATATTGGACAAATTTTTGAAAAAAGGCCGATATAACAGGAAGAAAGAAATTGAACTTGCCAGAAAATATGTTGATGAAGTTATGCAGACAAAATATTCCTCTATAGAGCAGGAAATCGGAAAGCTTTCAGGAGGTAATCAGCAGAAAGTTATTATCAGCAGATGGCTTCTGGTCACAGAAAAAATTCTTATTCTGGACGAGCCGACAAGAGGCATTGATGTAAAAACAAAATCAGATATTTATCATCTGATTGATGATCTGACAGCAACAGGTTTATCAATTATTTTCATATCTTCGGAGATGCCGGAGCTGATCAACATGTGCGATCGTATTGTGGTAATGAATCAGGGACACACCACAGGAATATTGAACAGAAATGAATTTAATCAGGAAAAAATTATGGCGTTTGCGACAAAGGAAATAGGGTGACGATTATGGAAAATAAAAACTGGAAAAATTTATCTGTAATACAGACAATTAAATCTAATATGGGTATTCTTGCGGGACTGGTTATTCTTTGCGTTGTATTAAGTTTTACAACCAGCAGTTTTGCAACAGTTACAAACTTATTTAATGTAGTCAGACAGATTACAATCAATTTGTTTCTGGCATGTGGAATGACTTTCGTAATTCTGCTTGCAGGAATTGATCTTTCTGTAGGATCAGTAATTGCGGTTTCAGGATGTATCAGTGCAGGACTCATTTCATGGAATGGACTTCCTGTTTATGTTGGTATCCTTGGAGGAATCCTTGCTGGAGTTGTAATTGGTCTTATTAACGGTTACATTGTTTCTTCTACAAATATTCCGGCATTTATCGTTACTCTTGCAATGATGAATATCGGTCGTGGTATTGCCCGTGTTTATACAAAGGCTCAGACAATTTCTGTTCTTGATGACAGCTATACTTTTTGGGGAATGGGTACTATCTTTGGAATTCCGATTCAGTTATATTGTATTGTTGCAGTAATTGCAGTTTCTTCTTTTATCCTTAATAAAACAAAATTAGGCCGTCATATTTATGCAGTTGGTGGTAATAAACAGGCTGCTGAATATTCTGGTATTAATGTAAAAAAGGTTACATTTTTCGTATTTGTATATAGTGCGTTACTTGCATCTTTAGCAGGAATCCTTACAGTAGGACGTACTTTTACTGCAATGATGACACTGGGAGACGGAGCTGAAATGGATGCGATTTCTGCAGTTGTTCTTGGTGGAACAAGTATGAACGGAGGTCGTGGTACCATCGCAGGAACTGTTATCGGTGCAATTGTAATCGGTGTTCTGAAAAATGGTATGAACCTTCTTGGTATTGACTCTTCCTGGCAGTATATTGTACAGGGTATTGTAATTCTGATTGCAGTTTATATTGACTGGTTTAAACAGACCGGATTCAAATTTTCCAGAAAAATAAAAGCCTGAATAAAAAGGCAATGGAAAAGGAGATGATAGAAATGGAAAATTCAGTTATACTGGAGGAAATTCTTGAAGAATTGACAGAAAATGCAAAACATATTTCTTCTTCTTCACTTGAAAAGTTTGCTAATGAGATTATTAAAGCTAGGCATATTTTTGTAGCAGGAGCTGGACGTTCTGGGTTTGTAGCAAGAGGGTTTGCAAATCGCCTGATGCATTTGGGGTTGGAAGTATTCTTTGTGGGAGAACCGACAACACCGGCAATTGAAAAAAAAGATCTTCTTATTATCAGTTCAGGTTCAGGAGAAACTGACAGTTTGATTGTATGGCAAATAAAGCAAAAAAAGCAGGAGCATCTGTTGTGACAGTAACAATTCATCCGGAAGCTTCCATTGGCAAGGTATGTGAAAGCTGTATCGTAATTCCGGGTGCAACTCCAAAGAGTAACCTGGAAGATACAAGTGAATCTGCTCAGCCTATGGGAAATGCGTTTGAACAGATGAGTTGGATCGTTTATGATGCAGTTATTATGATTCTTATGAAGAAAACTTGGAAAAACAGAAGAAGAAATGTTTAAGAATCATGCAAATTTAGAGTAGGTGGCATATATGGAGAAAAAGATTAAATTTGGCTGTGTGGCATGGGGACTTCCTGGTGGTGGATATTTTGGACCACAGATTGCAAAGGAAGCTGGACTGGATGGAATTCAACTTGAACTTGGAAGTTATGAATGGGGTTATCCGTTAGCTCAGAAACAGGTTCAGGAAGCGTATCTTGAAGAGGGAAACAGGTTAGGAATCGAATATCCGTCTATTGTTCTTAATGATGTGATGGATCATGAATTTATCCATGGAAAAGATACAGAGAATGGAAAGATCGCGTATGACCAGATGGAATTGGCAGTTCAGGTAGCAGCAGAAATAGGAATATCCAAGATCATGGTTCCAAACTTCCTTGGAAATCTGATTACAGAAGAATCTCATGTAGAAGCAACAAAGGATGCACTGAGATTTATTTGCGAAAAAGCAGAAAAGAAAGATATTACTGTTATGACAGAAAATGCGTTTGGATTAATAAAGAAACAGATTCAGCTTCTGAAAGAAATTAATATGCCGAATCTGACAATACACTTTGATACACAGAATTTCAGATTTAATTTTAACATGGATCAGTGCGAACAGTTGGAGGGACTTTATCCATATATGGATAGTCAGCTTCATGTAAAAGATGGTATCAATGAACCAGGCGGCTGCCTGCTGGGAGAGGGAAACACAGATTTCTTCCCTCAGATGGAAATCCTGAAAAAACATGGCTATGAAGGATGGATCATCATTGAGAATTATTATAACCTGCTTCCGTTGAGAAAATTTAATGAGCAGAATCAGATGCAAATTATAAATAAGGATTTGGAAACGCTGAGGACTATATGGGGCGTTTGAGAAAAATATTTCTTGCATTTTGTAAATAGTTATGATATGATGCTGCTCAAAGAAAAGGGAGTAGCGGCCATCGTTATGAAGAACTGGACTTGTTTTTCCTATAAATGGTACATAAATGCGTCAGAACGGCAGATTAAGAATGCCCGCATTATGATATAATCGGCAAGACTTTTGTTTTAGACATTAAGAGAAGAGCTCATGTTATGTCTGAAATGAGAGTCTTTTTCTTTTCTTCAGAAATTTTTAGAAGCAAAAAAATTTAATTATGTCAAATGGTGAAACGGAG
>ENA-OQCE01001254-OQCE01001254.1-human-gut-metagenome-genome-assembly--contig:-NODE-1254-length-10553-cov-2.052465_pt1 | contig 10553 bp, 8 predicted proteins | sample MGYA00242495_ERZ504572 | MGnify/ENA primary metagenome ERZ504572 (study PRJEB26092, sample SAMD00036228) | human gut metagenome | host: Homo sapiens | study: EMG produced TPA metagenomics assembly of...
GATAATGTAATTATAAAGGACGAAGAAATCTCTCAGACCTCCGTCATACACATCGGAAAAGCTAATGATACTAACTGAACATTATCACTACACCGGTGATGGAATAGAGCGAACGCTTACAAATCTTGTTGCGTAGCAATAACTTGAGTTCCAGTCTCATGTATTCGCCTATTTCGCCGTAGCGGTCGAGGAATTTGTATTCGGATACATGTTTTATCCGTGTATCTTCCACTTTGTTCAGTTCATTGTAGATGAGTTTCTGCATCAGGGTGCGGTTGATGAACCACATGAGGGCGATGGCAGCCAGTACACCGATGAATGACAGTATATTACCGGTGATGAACCCTTCTCCCAGATTGACAAAACAGTCGAAAAGCGGACTGTTGTCCGGAATGAATAGTGCGGCGGCAATGCACCATATACTACTACCGGTAATGCCAGCCACCAGATGCGCTCACCCATCAGTGTGCGGCACAACAAGAACCAGTAGTTATTGAATACCATCAGCAGCCAGATGCCAATGCAATAGGTCAGCACACCACTGATTCCATAGAATTTGGTGACGGTGATGATGGAAAACGGAACAAATAGAAACAGCCAGAACAGATTGAAGCCATCCAGTCCGGAACGGATCAGCAGGAAGTCTATAAGACGATTCTGTTTGATGGGAAGCAGTAGGTAGGGCTTCACTTCCTGGGTGGGTGTTTTTTGGAAAGGCAGGCGTATCAGGAAATCCAGCACAAGGACAAATATCAATCCGGAGTTCATTACGTGATAGGCTTCTGTGGCACCGCCGTCAAAGGCGAATGCAAAGGTCGTACCGAAGAATATCAGGTAACCGGCCCAGAAGACAAACATGAAGTACATCCAGAATTTTCCGAATTTACTTTTTTCGTACATCGGATTTCGTTTTTCTGCCAGTTTTCCGTGCTTGCGCAAATCTAAGAAAAGACTCATAGTATTTGTATATATAGAGTTTGTATAAAAAAGCTGCGCTGCCTTTCATCGAACAACGCAGCCTTCTGTGTGTATGGCTCTCTTATTCTTTGTCAGGAGTTTCAGGACTGATCATTGATACCTCAATCTCGTTCTTCTGCTTGAACAAGTCGTCGGTGAACTTCTGGATGTCCTTCACGGTGATGCTGTTGACAATCTGTTCGTAATCCTTTATCGGATTCATACCGGTGAACAGGTATTCGTCAATGCTTCCCAGCCAGTAGCTGTTCTCCTTCAAGTCTTCGGCATGTTTCTTCAGCATGACTCCTTCACTTTATTCAAGTCTCCTTCCGACGGACCTGCTTTGGCGATGTTGTCGAGTTCTGCAAAGATAATCTGCATCAGCTTTTCTCTTTTTGCCGGAGCGGTTTCGAATACAATCTGCAAGAGAGCCTTTTCTTTCGGATATTTGCTTAATTGGCCGCCTACATATACACCGTAAGTGCCCCCTTCGTCTTCACGTACCTTGGCTGTATAAACCAAGTCGAGAATCTGGCTGGTCATACTCAGCAGGATGTCATTTTTCAGGTCGTACTTGCAGTCACCGTTCAGCAGGACAAAGTTCGACGCTTTGGCAGTTTCCTGCTTCCGTACGAATTCGTTCTTATAAACTCCCTGGCGCATGTCCACTTTATTGTCCTTGAATGTTTCCTTGCGGTTGATGGCAGGCAGTGAACCCAGGTACTCGGCGATGAGTGGTTTCATTTCCTCCACATTCACATTTCCTACAAAGATAAAGGTAAAATCGCTGGCATCTTTGTAGCGGTCTTGATACATGGACAGAATCTTGTCATAATCCATCTTGTCAATCATGTCCGCCTTTATTCTGGCTCTTCTGGATGGTGCATGTAAATACCGGCCGAGACAGAGTCACTGAACGCTACCTGGGGATTCATTTCCATATTCTGCAAAGCAGCTTTGTTGCGGTTCTTGTAGGATGCGAAGGCATCGTCGTCACGGCGTGGAGCGGTGAACGTCAAGTAAGTGAGCTGCATCATTGTTTCGAAGTCTTTCGGTGAACAGCTGCCATTGACGGTTTCTGTCTTGTCACCGATACCATAGCTGACGGAAGCTTTCTTGCCGGCCAGAACTTTTTCCAGGTCTACGGCACTGAAATTACCCAGACCACCGACACTCACTGCATCCAGTCCGTTGATGTTGATGATTTCCGAGTCGGGGAACAGGAACTACCGCCTAGGCTGACTCCCTTCATGCGGATTTCGTCTGCCTTGAAGTCTGTCTTCTTGATAATGACCTTGACTCCGTTGGAGAGTGTCAGCGTTGTAGTGCCGAATGTATCATCTGTCTGCTCGGATACAATCTTTCCGCCTTTCGGGGCTTCGGCCATCAAAGGTTCATCCGACACCTTGTCTACGTAGGCAGTCAGTTTTTCAGCTTTAATGTCTTTCAGAATCTTCTTGATTACATCTTCTGTCGGCATTTTCAATCCTTCCTTATCCGGACCGAGAATTGCGACTACCTGGTTACTGTCTGTCACGAGGGCTTGCATCATCTGGTTCAGTGCGGCAACCGGAATGGCGGGAGCTATCTGATTGATGATGGCGTATTCGTTTTCGATGCCCGGAATCGGTTCGTTATCGAGGAAATGACGGACATATTCATCCACGTACTCTTCATTCTTGCGTTTGTCACGCTCGTTATAAGCAGATTCCAGTTGGCGCAGATATTCGGCACGGGCACGGTTGTATTCCGTTTCCGTAAAGCCGAATTGGCGGGCGCGTTCTGTTTCGCGCAGGAGAGTGGCTATTCCATTTTCTATGGCATCTTCCTTGCAGACAACGACACCGGTGAAGGCATCTTTGGTTTTGGCAACAAAGAAATCATCGTCATAAGTGGCGGCATATATATAAGGAGGATTGGCGGTCTGTACCAATTCGTTCAGACGCGCATTCAGCATATTGTTGATGAGCGTGGTTGCATAATTCTGTACCAGATAGCCCATGTCGCCTTTCTGCTCGTCAGGAGTGGCTTCGTGCTTGTTGAAGATGAGGCTTGTACATTGGACTGTTCCTTGTCCTGATAAACCAATACAATAGGCTCCTTGTTGTCGTTTACCGGATAGTACTCGCGTTTGGCAGCATTGGGCTGGGCGGGAATATCAGAAAACATTTTCTTGATTTGGCTTCGATGGCGTCCACATCTATATCGCCAACTACCACAATACCCTGAAGGTCTGGACGGTACCACTTTTCATAGTAGTCTCTCAAAGTTTGCGGTTTGAAGTTCATAACGACCTCCATCGTTCCGATAGGGAAACAAGTGGCATACTTCGTTCCTTCGAACATGACTGGAAGCATCTTCTCCTGGAAGCGTTGTATGGCGCTCATACGGGTGCGCCATTCTTCGTTGATGACTCCGCGTTCCTTGTCTATTTCCTTCGGGTCCAGGGTCAAATCGTTACTCCAGTCGTGCAGAATCAGCAGGCAGGAGTCGATGGCTCCCGGAGTAGTGACCGGCACATTGGAAATGTTGTATACGGTTTCGTCTACGGAAGTATAGGCGTTCAAGTTTTCACCGAATTTCACCCCGATACGCTCCAGGTATTGCTTCAGTGCATCACCGGGGAAGTGGGTTGTTCCATTGAAACACATGTGTTCCAGGAAGTGGGCAAGGCCGCGCTGGTCGGCTTCTTCCTGAATGGAGCCTACCTTTTGGGCAATGTAAAAGTCGGCCCGGTTTGCAGGCTGGCTGTTCTTGCGGATATAATAGGTCAATCCGTTGTCCAACTTTCCGATACGGACATTTTTGTCGACCGGGATAGGCGGCATTTGCTGTGCAAATACCTGCTGAAAATTGCAGCAAAGAATTAACGCTACAATCCATAAACCACGTAATAGATGTTTCATATTATTATGAATTTAAATTGTTCTTGAACTATCTGTCGGACAGCCCTTAGATAAATCACAACTTCTGTTGTTTTTTTCGGATTCCATTCCGGATAAATGGAATTTATCTGACTGCTTCCCGGATGCGGACCAATTTGGTCAGCAGGTCTTCCAGCAGGTCGAGTTTCAGCATGTTGGCGCCGTCACTCTTGGCTACGGCGGGATTTTCGTGGGTTTCGATGAACAGTCCGTCTACACCTACGGCAACACCGGCTTTGGCTACGGTCTCGATAAGTTGCGGCATACCTCCCGTGACGCCACTGGTCTGGTTGGGCTGTTGCAGGGAGTGGGTTACATCCAGGATGACGGGGAAACCGAAGGTCTGCATTTCGGGGATGCCGCGATAGTCGATGACTAAATCCTGATAACCGAAAGTAGTTCCGCGTTCCGTCAGCATGACGTTCCTATTGCCTGCTTCCACTACTTTATCAGCCGCAAAGCGCATGGCAAGCGGAGAGAGGAACTGCCCTTTCTTGATGTTGATGGTTTTTCCGGTTTTGGCGGCGGCTACAAGCAGGTCTGTCTGCCGGCAGAGGAAGGCGGGAATTTGCAGAATATCCACATATTCGGCAGCCATGGTGGCTTCTTCGGCGGCATGAATGTCGGTCACGGTAGGTACTCCGAAAGTGTCGTGTACCTTTTGCAGTATCTTCAGCGCCTTTTCGTCGCCGATGCCCATAAAGGAATCCAGGCGGGAGCGGTTGGCTTTGCGGTACGACCCTTTGAATACATAGGGGATTTGCAGTTTTTCGGTGATAGTCACGATACGTTCGGCAATGCGCATTGCCATTTCTTCTCCTTCGATGACACATGGACCTGCCAGTAGGAAGAAGTTTCCGGCAGGATTATTCTTTAATTCAATCATAGGTTGTTACTGATTAAGTATTTTCAATTGGGTATAATCAATGTTATTGCTTCATGCAGTACGCTGATGTCCAGTGGAAAATGACGGTCGAGAATACGTCCGTCCAAATCGACAGAGGCATTTTGCGCACGCAGCACTTTTACTTTTTGCGTACGGTAGGGCATCACTACCTTATGGTTCAGAATCCGCCCTTGGATAAGCATCCACAATCCCGACCATAGTTGCAGCAATTCGGGACGGTAAATGACGGAAACATCCAGCCAGCCATTATAGGGCACTGCACTAGGCGCTTGTCCGTATCCCCACGCACTGCCTATGCAGACAGTCATGATGCGTCCACGTATGTGCTCGCCGTTTATCTTGAGATGCATGCGGTACAGCTTCCGTTCGAAGATAATAGATAGCAGTGCCATGAAGTAAGAGAGGAACTTCACTCCCCAGAAACGCTTGCACTGGTCGGTGATTTTCACGATACGGGCTCCCAGGCCTATGTTGATGGCATTGAGAAAGTAGCGTGTCAGATGCTTTTCACCGTCGTAATAATAGCAGGTACCCACGTCTATTTTCCGGCGGCGGTTGTTGATGATGCAATCCACCGCTTTCTTGTAGTCCGAACTCATTTCCCAATAGTCGGCAAAGTCATTTCCTATACCATTGGGGATGATGCCGATGGCTATATTCTCCTTGTCCGGTGCATTGGAAAGCATGATGCCGTTAATGACGTCATTCAGTGCGCCGTCACCGCCTACTACAACAATGGTGCGGTAGCCGTTGTTGGCAAGGATACCTGCCAGACGCTCTACCGAACCGAACCCTTCGGACTGCACATAGTCGTAAGGCACACCTTTGCTGTCCATGTATTCTTTGATTTCTTTCCACCGTTTCTGCACTTTCCGTGTTCCGGCTTTGGGGTTGTATATTACTCCCAACTTTTCGGGTTCTGCACTCATGATTCTATTTACAATTTGACTATTTACTATTTACGATTTAAATCACCCGGTCACTTTATCGTTTCATCATCCTTCCAACTTCTTCTTTACAAAAGCTATCTTTTCTTCCATCGGCCACCGGGCATTCATCCAATGGATGGTAAATCCACGCCGTTCCATACCGCGGAACCAGGTCATCTGGCGTTTGGCAAACTGGTGGATGGCTGTTTCCAGTTGCGTGAACATCTCTTCATAGGTTAACTTGCCGATGACATAAAGTGTCAGATACTTGTATTCCAGTCCGTAATAGATGAGGTCATCCGGTTGGATGCCTTGCTCTATCAGACGACGCACTTCGTCTATCATTCCTTCTTCCAGACGCTGGTGCAGGCGGCGGGTGATTTTCTCCCGACGCAGTTCCCGGTTGATGTCCACACCAATGATGAGGCTGTTCAGCTGGGGGAAGGAGCGTTCGTCTACTGGGGTATGGGCATAATACTCTTCGATTTCGATGGCTCGTATGGCACGTTTGGCTGTGTCTACGTCCGTAGTATTGTGCAGGCTTTTGTAACCTTTCAGTATGTCGGTCAGTTCTTCCAGCGATTTGTCTGCCAGACGGGTGCGCAACTCGGGATTCTCGGGTACGGGCAGCAGACGGTAGCCTTTCAGCACTGATTCGAGATACATTCCGGTTCCTCCACATACAACGGGCAGGCAACCTTTTTGTTTAATAGTCTCGTAAGCATTCAAGAAATCACGCTGATACTCGAAAACATTGTACTTATAGCCCGGGTCGGCTATGTCGATGAGGTGATAGGGAATCTGTTTCCCGTCGACGGTATAGTCGGCAAGGTCTTTGCCGGTGCCCAGGTCCATCCCCCGATAGATTTGCCGTGAATCGGCACTGATGATTTCCGTATGGAGTTCGGCGGCCAAGGCGGCTGCAAATGGAGTCTTTCCTGAGGCGGTAGGTCCTAATATGGCGATTAAATCATAGTCTGGCATATATAAGTTCTTGTTAATCTCACTACAAAGATAGTGCAAACCGAATGCAGAATAAAATGAACTCGTTCATTTTTTATGCTGAGGTGCAGCTTATCTTCGTGTTAGTGCAAAGATAATGCAAACTGGGAGTATAATGGAAAGAACTTGCTCATTTTTTTACGTGATGCTATACCTTCTTTTCTACTTTGAAGCAGAAAAAGTGAAAAAGGACGTGAAAACGAGCATTAATCTTATTAAAATGTGTTATGAAACATGCTTTTTTTCTTGGAAAGTTTGTCAATGTCCCAAAAGTCCGTACATTTGCAATGTGTTTTTCATAGTATTAGATTTAAGGTTAACAAAGGTTGGAGTACAGCGGTACTCCTTTTTTTATGCCCTAAACTGAACTTTGGCACTTTTTTTCTATATTTTTGCACTATATATTGAATGAACAAACATATTCACCTCTTATGAAGCTCTGTATATAGCTACGCTCAACGAATAGCCCTGCTTGATAAAGCTATTCAGCTATCTGGGCAAACGATGACCCGTTTGCCACAGAGATTGTGTATCCTTTTATTCATGAATTGCAGGATGGCATGCTGTACTTGTACAGTGTGTTGTTTTGTGCTATTTTATTGTTGAGCAATGCATTATACATATAAACAGATATGGATTATCAACTTTCCGGTAATGATGAGCATTTTGATGGAGCAGCTGATAAATATAACCGATGCTGTTTTCTTAGGTCACGTTGGCGAGGTGGAATTGGGAGCATCTGCCATTGCAGGGATTTATTATTTGGCGGTCTACATGCTTGGGTTTGGGTTTAGTATCGGATTGCAGGTGATGATTGCTCGAAGGAATGGAGAATGTGGCTATGGTAAGGCTGGAAAGATATTCTTTCAAGGTTTCTTCTTTTTATCGGGATTGGCCATTTTGCTTTGTCTGCTGATGCAGGCAAGTTCTCCTTTCATATTGGGAAGGTTGATTTCCTCACCGGAGATTTATCGGGCTGTAATTCAGTATCTGGACTGGCGCAGTTTCGGTTTGCTGTTTTCGTTTCCGTTTTTGGTTATCCGTTCTTTTCTTGTGGGAATAACATGCACTCGGGCATTATCGTGGGCTGCTGCCGTTGCAGTAGTGATTAATATTCCTTTGAATTATATTCTGATATTCGTTGGAGGACTGGGAATATCGGGAGCTGCCATTGCTTCTTCTCTGGCAGAGATGGGTTCTTTGGTGATGCTTCTTTTCTATGTATGGCTGAAAATAGATAAAGGGAAATATGGATTGAAACCGGTATATGACGGAAAGCTGTTGGTGGATGTGCTGAGCTTGTCGGTATGGAGCATGCTTCATGCTTTATCAGCGTGGCTCCGTGGTTCTTGTTCTTTGTGGCGGTGGAACATTTGGGTAAAACGGAATTAGCCATTTCCAATATTACGCGAAGTGTATCTGCTGTCTTTTTTGTAATAGTCAATTCTTTTGCGGTCACTACGGGTTCGCTGGTCAGTAATGCGATTGGGGCTGGAGAAAGGAGGGCTGTTTTCATTATCTGCCGTAAGATACTGAGGTTGGGCTATTCTGCTGGATTTCCACTGATAGGGGTAGCTGTATGTTATAATCGCTTGATAATAGGAATCTATACAGATAACGAACTGTTAACAGAGCAGGCTTTCATCCCTTTTGTTGTGACGTTGCTGAATTATACCTTTGCCTTGCCAGGCTATGTATATCTCAACGCAGTTGGAGGAACCGGTAAAACCCGGATTACTTTTCTTTTCCAAGTGACTACCACTGTCGTGTATCTGGGGTATCTTTATTGGTTAAGCGCTTGCACTCATGCATCCTTGGCTATTTACTTAACGGCAGAATACCTTTTTTGTGATTTTGCTGGCACTGCAATCGGTTTTCTATTTAAGAAGTAAACAATATTAGAAACATATCGAATTATGATGACTAAAATATATCCGCGTACGGGAGATAAGCAAACCGTATATCTTAATGCTGTTGTAAAGGATCCTCGAATAGAGGTTGGTGACTATACTATTTATAATGATTTTGTAGCTGACCCTTTGTTGTTCGAGAAAAACAATGTGCTGTATCATTACCCCATCCATCAGGAGAGGCTGGTTATTGGTAAATTCTGTTCCATTGCTTGCGGTACGAAATTTCTGTTCAACTGTGCCAATCATACGTTGAAATCTCTGTCTACTTATACATTTCCTTTATTTTACGAAGAGTGGGGATTGAAGAAATCGGACATAACGGATGCATGGGATGACAAAGGAGATATTATAATAGGTAATGATGTTTGGATTGGTTATGAAGCGGTGATAATGGCTGGTGTTCATATAGGAGATGGGGCGATATTGGTGCACGTGCTGTTGTGACTAAAGATGTTCCCCCTTATACAATTGTAGGGGGAACTCCTGCCAAAGAAATCAGGAAACGTTTTGATGAGGATGTGGTGAAGAAATTATTGCGGCTGCAATGGTGGGATTGGTCGATTGATGAGATACGCCGTTACTTGCCGCATCTTGTACAAGGCTGTTGGGATAGATTTCCTTAATAATCCATCATCAGTGAGTTGCCGGTCTTGCCTCGTGAAATGTCAAGGTTAGGCGGTGCATAGCTCTGGTTACAGCTACATAAAGCATACTCTTGTCAATTTCCGAACGGTAATTTCTCTCATCCGTCTGTGGAATAATACTTCGTCAAACTCAAGCCCTTTTGCCATGTGGCAGAGGTGATGACGATGCCTTGCACAAATGCGGAGCTTTGACTTGATAGGAAGCTGATATCATTGGCATATGATTTCAGCATGTCTGCCATCTCCTTGGCTTGCTGCTCCGTCTTGCATATGATGCCAAGAGATTTATATCCGGATTTCCGGTAAGTGGAGATTAGTCCCATAATGCCGGACAGTTCTTCTACGGCACTGCCGAACTGCAGGATTTGTGGCTTTTCTCCATGCCGGGCAACCGGTTCCAGCTCTGCGTTGGGATGAATCTTTGCGCAAAATCCGTAATCTCGAAGGTGGAACGATAACTCTTACACAATTTCATGATTTCACTTGCAGTAAGTGACTTTTGGATAGTTTCTGCTGTGGATGAGCCATAAGGATTCACGGACTGTCCTGCATCGCCCAACACGGTTTTCCGGCATGGAAAGAGTTTCTGTATTACCTTGTACTGTATGGGCGAATAGTCCTGCATCTCATCTATCAACAGATGTTTGACTCTGCATGGCTGGTTCCCGTTTCCCTCCAATGCCAAGTGTAGGTATGCCAGCGGTGCCAAGTCTGAGTATTCGAGTGTATGTCCCTTTCGCATTTTGAACATTCCGGGATTATTTGTCCATTTAAAGAAATCTTTGTAGACTTGAATGTCGTTATTACCTGCAAACATTAGTCTGATTTCTTTCTTCAGAAGGTTTCTTCCGGCGGTGGTTACCGTAAAGGCGTATTGTATTTTCAACATATCCAGCATATAATCAGCCATAGCTTCAAATCGTCGGCGTATGGGGTAACGGTTGAAACGTAGGTACTGTTCTTCGATAAACGGGGCAGGTATGGTGATGTATTTGGTCAGCTTCACATCTGCTGCCTTGAAGTAGGTGTTCTCTATGTGGAGGATAAACTTGTTAAGCTCTGAAATGAAACCGAAAGAGGCTTTATAGGCTATTCTGTCGATGAGGCTTGAGGATGGCTTCTCTAACAGTTCATTCACTAACCCGAAGTATGTTTGGTACTTATATTTGTGTTCCAACACTCCGGAGAGTATTTGTTCCATACTGGTTTCGGGCACGGTTTCTTCTCCAAGTTCGGGGAGGACGTTGGAGATGTAATCGGAAAACACTTTGTTGGGG
>ENA-OQCE01001258-OQCE01001258.1-human-gut-metagenome-genome-assembly--contig:-NODE-1258-length-10512-cov-2.013770_pt1 | contig 10512 bp, 11 predicted proteins | sample MGYA00242495_ERZ504572 | MGnify/ENA primary metagenome ERZ504572 (study PRJEB26092, sample SAMD00036228) | human gut metagenome | host: Homo sapiens | study: EMG produced TPA metagenomics assembly of...
CGACGGCGGCGCCGTTGCTGATCTGGTTCCCGTAAGACCAGGCCGGGTCAGCATAGATAAGTGAGTAGCGGTTCATTGCGCACCTCTTTTCGTGTCTGCCTTTCTCATGCGGCTTAAAGTCCTGGATACCGACGCAACGCTTCGGCCCATCTTCATGGCGATGCTTTTATGCGACTCGCCGGCAGCGCGCATTTCAGCGGCGATCTGCTTCTCTTCTGGAGCATACCCCTGCTTCACTTAAAAATTTATTAATTCTGACTTCCACGTTTCTTCCCTGTCTGACAAAAATCGCGGAGACCTCACAGCCTCCGCTTCTTTATGATGTCTTTATTATTTTACCGTTTTTAATAAATCGCTCTTGATGTATCCGGTTTTTCCCTGGAACTTCACCTTCGTCCATTCTCCCTTGGTGCCAAGTTTCTTTAATTTTACGCCCGCATCCACTTTTCCAAGAAGTTCTCCATCTGTACTGGCGGTTTTACGCACATTGCAGATATCCTTCGTTTTTACGGTTCCCTTGCCGGAACCTGACTTGGAAGACACTTCCTTTACAAATTCACTCTTTACATATCCGGTTCCTCCCTGGAATTTTACCTTGGTCCAGTCACCTTCCGTTCCAAGTTTCTTCAGTTCCACACCAATATCCACTTTTCCGAGGAGCTCACCATCCGTACTCGGGCTCTTTCTGACATTACAGATATCTTTTGTCTTGACCGTACCGGTAGATTTCTTGGAATCGCTCTTTTGGGTATCTTCCTTCTTTTCCGTAGACTCCGTTGTCTGGGTTTCCTCGGTCTTTTGAGTTTCTTCTTTCTTTTGAGTTTCTTCCTGTTTCTTTGTCTCCGTGGTCTGGGTTTCCTGCGTCTGGCTTTCCGTCTCTGTCGTCTGGGTTTCGGTATTGCTTACAATCGTTTCTCTCCATTTTGCCATGGCATTTCGAAGTGTTCCACCCACCATATTGGCAAGTTTTTCATCACTCTTTACAGCTTCATTATAGCTTGTCTGCACCTCTTTCTGCAGAGCAACCACTTCATCACTCTTCTCATATGCCAGAATCAGGGAATACAGATTTGCATCCAGATCCTGATCCAGGAAATTGAAATTGTATGCAGAGTATATGTTATTGATGATCAGATTTCCCTTTCCGTCTCTCTCCACATAGAAGAAATCCATTCCCGGTGCCGGAGTATCCACACCTTTGAATTTCAGATCATAGCATACAGATACCAGATAAGAATCATCGGTTGCCCCCTTTGTGGAATAACAGGTGATGTCTGATAATCCTCATAATACTCAGAAAACGTCGTGATATAACTCTTTTCATTGTCACTGAGCGGCTGTGCAATCATCTCCAGCGAATCCGTATCTCCACCGGCATATGCCGCATAATAATTTTCCATCAGTGTCACAAGTTCCGCATCTGCATCTTTTTGTAGCTTACCGATTTCCTGATATTCTGTAGTCTGTGTCACTCCCTGTGTACCGTTTTGTGTCTCTTTCTGATCTTTCTGAGGACCGGTACACTTTACCAGAATCACAACAAGAATCACAAATAAAACAGCTGCGCAAAAATATCGTCTATATTTCACAAAAAAGTCTGTAAACTTTTTTAATTTTTCATTCTGCATATGAACCCTCCATAAAAATGCATCTTTCCATTTATGATACCACACCTCATACTATTCGTCCAGTAAAAAAGCGGTGCATGACGCACCGCTTTTCCTGTCGTTCCATGGGTAAGTTGTTTCCTTGCCACATAGCATAAACTGCACCCGGCGGGAATCGAACCCGCATCTCAGGAGTCGGAGTCCTGCGTTCTATCCATTATACTACGGCTGCATAGCACTCTTATTTCACAAGTGCCTTTTTACTATATCACACTTCAAATTTAGAGTCAATCCACACTTTGATGTAAAATATGAAGTATTTCTTCCAGCTGCTTTACCGGAAGCTGCCCCGGTGCGCTCGCCTGCCCGCCTGCGCCAAATGTCACACATGATCCGAAAAACTCTCCGGCCACGCGGGAAATCCCCCCTTTTGCACCCATGGACATAGTAATCAGCGGATGATCCGGATGGTTTTCATGAAAGCGGTTGGTCTCCTCCAGCAAATGCAATACATCCCACATATTCTGCGGCATAACTGCCAGTTTCACGACATCTGCGCCACTCTCACGGATCTGTTCCAACAGCATGCGGATCACCTCCGGGTCCGGCGTCTGTTCAAAATCATGATGGGAAGCAATCACATATACTCCCATCTCCTGCAACCTCGCTATTTCTTTCTGCGGATTTTTTGCTTCAAAATATTCCACATCAATAAAATCCACGACATCTGATTCTGCCGCCACCTGATGAATATCATAAATATCCGCCGTGGAAAGTGCTTTGCACCCTCCCTGATTTTTAGAACGGAAGGTATACACCAGAATACTTTCCTTTATGATATGTTTCATTTCGTTTAATATTTCGCGGATCGCATTCGGACTTTCCACGTTTTCAAACGCATCCACACGCCACTCAATCATTTCCGTGTGTGCTTCTTCCAGCCTTCTGGTTTCTCTTAAAATTTCTTCTTTCGAAGACTCCATGACCGGCACACACACGAGAGGTTTCCCTTTTCCTATAATCTTTCCTTTTATACAAAGCAGATTTTCCATCTCTGCACCTCCTGCTGTGTTGTAATTCTCTGTTATTATATTCTAAAAGCCCGAAAGAAACAACCGGTTCCTGTTATTTGACATTTTTTCCCGTTTTCCATTAAGATAGTCACGGTATGTGATATCCGAACTTAAGAGATAGGAGAAAAAAATGAGTTTTGAATTTTTAAACCAATTACCGACTCCGGCAGACATTAAGCGCGATTATCCGCTTTCCCCGGAGCTTCGTGAATTAAAAAAACACAGAGACCTCATGATCTCTGATGTAATTACAGGTAAAGATTCACGTGTCCTCGTAATCATCGGACCGTGTTCTGCAGATAACGAAGATTCTGTATGTGATTATGTGAGCCGTCTGACCAAAATCCAGGAAGATGTCAAGGATCAGGTCATCTTAGTTCCGCGTATTTACACCAACAAACCACGTACAACCGGCGAAGGCTACAAAGGTATTGCTTCCCAGCCAGATCCGGAAAAAGCTCCGGATATGATCGAGGGTCTGATCGCCATGCGTAAAATGCACATCCGTGCAATCGAAGAAAGCGGTCTTACCTGTGCCGATGAAATGCTTTACCCGGAAAACTGGGGATATGTCGAGGATCTTCTCTCCTACGTTGCCATCGGAGCACGTTCGGTAGAAGATCAGCAGCATCGTCTGACGGTCAGTGGTTTTGATGTCGCTTCCGGAATGAAAAATCCTACCAGTGGTGATTTTTCTGTTATGCTCAATTCTGTATACGCGGCACAGCATCCGCATCATTTCGTTTATCGCGGATACGAGGTGGAGACAACCGGAAATCCTCTGACTCACGTGGTTCTTCGCGGTGCAGTCAGCAAGCACGGCAATACCACCCAGAATTATCACTATGAAGATCTGATCCGTCTTCATGAGATGTACGAAAAAATGGATGTCATCCATCCGGCAGCCATCATTGATACCAACCATTCCAACTCCGGAAAGAAGTTTAAGGAACAGATTCGTATCGCAAAAGAAGTGATGCATAACCGCCAGCTTTCTTCCGATATCCGTTCTCTGGTAAAAGGTCTGATGATTGAAAGTTACATTGAAGAGGGAAATCAGTCTATCGGAGATCATATTTACGGAAAATCCATTACCGATCCTTGTCTCGGATGGGAAGATTCCAAACAGCTGATCTATGACATTGCGGAGATGAACGCAAAGTAAACAGTTTTTGTCTGAAAACAAAAATGGAGTGTAAAAAGTGTTCCTTTTGCACTCCATTTTTTATAATTTTTCTACAACAAAACGTAACAGCCGGATTCCAACAGACGCCTCCAATACACATCCAAGAAGTACCAGTACCACAACTCCCATCCCCCATGCCAGCCGCAGCAGCCATGGATTTTTCCGGTTATAAAACCTGTGCGGTTCTACCAGCAGTAAAAGCGCAAGCGCTGCAAGATACAAAATTCCATGCGGCAGCCACGATACCAGAAAAAAAACAATTCCAAGAATCCCCATATTCATCACACAGGCAGCAAAAAATACCCCGCCGGTAAAATAAATCAGGCAGCGCAATAATAATGGCAGAATTGCTTTTAAAGCAGTAAGGGAAAGGATTGCAATAATCACAAACACTTTTCCCCTTTCCCATAAAATATTTGCCAGAAGCGGCAAATACCCGGTATCCGATGCCGCAAATGCTTTCATATGATACGCATTTAAAAATCCATAAGTCGTAAAATATTCATATCCAAACAGACAGGTACATAAAATTCCCGCCAGGCCAAAACAGATTCCAATCGCCAGTTCCTTTTTCATAAAAATTCCTAAAACTCTTTTCTTTTCAGCCTATGCCCTGTCCGTTTTCTTTATTCCATTTTTATAAATCCAGATGTTTTCCCATTCCGCCTTTTTTTGCTGCCGCATATGCCATAATTGCAGCAATGGTTTTTCCATCCTGAATTTTCCCTTCATAGATCATATCGCACAACTCTTCCAGTGTGTAAATTTCCACATCAATGGATTCCGCTTCATCCAGATGCCGGGTTCCCACTTCCAGATCGGTAGCTACAAAAATATCAACCGCCTCATCACAAAATGCCACCGTCGTACGCAGGGATAATAAATGTTTCACATTCGTGCTGCGGTATCCCGTTTCCTCTTCCATCTCCCGTGCCGCACAATACGCTGTATCTTCCGTCTTACTGTCCCGACAGCCGGCCGGAATTTCAAGTGTTTCTCTCTCCAGCGCATTGCGGTACTGACGCACCATCACAATTCTTCCATCCTTCATAACCGGAAGAATGGCGGCTGCGCCCATACGATGGGATACAAAATCCCACTCTGCTTTGTTTCCATCCGGAAGTTCCATCGTATCTTTGTAGATATCCAGAATTGCTCCCTTGTATACCAGTTCTCTCTTCAATCGTTTTACATGCTCTACCATATTTCAAACCTCTCTTTCCTGTCCGGACATCATCCCCGGATATTTTTCATCGTTCACAGTTTCTTCAAATTTGTAACATATCCATTTCACACTTTTCCGGTATAGTGAAATCATCAAAAGGAACCAAAACCTTTCGATCATTTTTTTCATAATCTGGCCAGTGCAGCCGTGCTGTACTGGTCCCTCCTTTTTATTCTATATGTCCCGTGAAATCCCAATGTATTTATTTTACAACACATTATGATATAAAAAAGGCTTAATCCCGCTTTCCGCGGTCTTAAGCTTTTTTAAGTTCATTTTCACAATTACTTAGCGTAGTCAACAACACGCGATTCCCTGATCACATTTACCTTGATCTGACCCGGATATTCCAACTCAGTCTCAATCTGTTTTGAAATATCTCTGGCTAAAAGAACCATATCCGCATCGTTGATCTGCTCAGGAACAACTAAGATACGAACCTCTCTACCTGCCTGAACTGCAAAAGATTTTTCTACACCCTTATAGCTATTTGTAATATCCTCAAGCTGCTGTAAGCGGTTTGAGTATGTTTCCAAAGTTTCTTTTCTCGCACCCGGACGCGCAGCGCTGATGGTATCGGCTGCCTGCACCAGACATGCAATCAGACTCTCCGGCTCCACATCACCGTGATGTGCTTCCACTGCATTGATGACAAGAGGTGATTCCTTGTACTTTCTACACAGTTCCACACCCAGCTGGATATGGGAACCTTCCATATCATGATCTACAGCCTTACCAATATCATGTAATAATCCCGCACGCTTCGCCATACGGACATCCTCACCGATTTCTGCGGCAAGCAAACCTGTCAGCTGTGCGACCTCAATCGAATGCTTCAATGCATTCTGTCCATAACTGGTACGATACTTCATCTTGCCCAAAAGCCGGACAAGCTCCGGATGAATGCCGTGGATGCCGACTTCTAGTACAGCAGCCTCGCCTTCTTCACGAATCATTGTCTCTACTTCTTTTTGCGCTTTTTCAACCATTTCCTCGATACGTGCCGGATGAATTCGTCCATCCACGATCAACTTTTCAAGTGCAATTCTCGCAACTTCTCTTCGAATCGGATCAAAGCTGGAAAGGATAACTGCTTCCGGCGTATCATCAATGATCAGATCTACTCCTGTCATCGTTTCAAGTGTACGAATATTTCGTCCTTCTCTACCGATGATACGGCCTTTCATCTCATCATTCGGAAGCTGTACAACAGAGATTGTGGTTTCAGCAACGTGATCCGCAGCACATTTCTGAATTGCAGTAACTACATAGTCCTTTGCCTTCTTGTTGACTTCTTCCTTCGCCTGCGCTTCCATTTCCTTGATCATCTTCGCAGTGTCAATCTTCACATCTTCTTCCACGGTCTTTAAGAGGTATTCTTTTGCCTGTTCAGAGGTTAATCCTGAAATTCTTTCCAGTTCCTGTACGCGCTGTTCGTTGAGCTTTGCTATCTCAACTTTCTGCTTCTTTAAATCTTCTTCTTTGGCACGGAAACTTGCCTCACGCTTTTCAATCGATTCGAGTTTCTTGTCAGATTTTCTTCCTTCTGCACAATACGACGCTCGTTACGCTGAATTTCATTTCTACGCTCTTTGATCTCCTTGTCAATCTCATTCTTGGAACGAATGGTTTCTTCTTTGATCTCAAGCATAGCTTCGCGCTTCTTGTCCTCGGCATTTTTCACAGCCTCGTCGATGATGCCTCTGGCCTGCTCTTCTGCATTTCCAATCTTGGTATTTGCTACCTTCTTGTGATATTCAGTCGAGATAAACCATACAGCAACCGCAGTAATTATAAGTGTGATAACAACAGCAATAATACTTGTGGCACAGGAGCACCTCCTTTATTAAGTTTTCATTGTACATATAACAAAAAGAAATATTAGTCTTCCATGTCATACTTCTACAACATTATAATTTTATCCTTTTTGCTTAAATATGTCAAGCAATACGTGCTTTCATTGTTTACTTTTCATAGCACGCAGCACATCATTGCTCCGAAAGCCCCTGCGCATCAGATACTGGTAAACACGTGTAAATTCTTTTGGGTCGGAATTTTGTGCGTCAAACTTTTTCTTTTCCAGCAGCCGGATAATCTGCTCCTGTTCGTCCCCCTCATAACATTCCTCAAGGGCACGGTCGACCAATTCTCCGGGAACTCCCTTTCCATACAGTTTTACTTTCAGCTGATAGCGGCTCATACGATCCTGACGATAATTGATATAGGTACATGCATAGCGGTAATCATCGACATAATGAAAAGATTTCACATATTCAAGTGCAAGATCAATACACGCCTGCGGATATCCGCCCTGTTTCAGTTTCTCCCGCAGCTGCTGCTCTGTACGGTCCATCTGTTCCAGCAGATGCATGGTTCTTCTTTTTGCACGCTTTCCCACCACTCCATAAATCAGCTGATGTTCCTCTTCATCCGAAAGTGTGCTTCCTTCCCGCATCCGAAACTGTTTTGCCTCTCCCCGGTAAAGAACAAGCTCCGTTCCATTATCCAGATGGAAACGAAGCCTGCCCTTTCCTAGAGTCGTACACTCTGTCACTGTAACCATATCTTATTCATTCTTGCTTTCCGCATCTGCAGATACCGGAGTCTCCTCTTCGCTTTCCGGAGCCTCATCCTCCTGTGCAAAATAATGTTCACGCACCATTCTTCAATCATCTTACAGAATTCCGGATTTTCACGCAGATACGTCTTTGCATTTTCACGTCCCTGTCCGATCTTGTCTCCTTCATAAGCATACCATGCACCGGATTTGCTGATAATTCCGACATTTGCTGCCAGATCCAGAATATCTCCCTCTTTGGAAATACCCTTTCCGAACATGATATCAAACTCTGCTTCACGGAATGGAGGTGCTACTTTGTTTTTTACGACTTTGACACGGGTATGGTTACCAATGACTTCTCCTGCCTGCTTGAGCTGTTCTACACGGCGCACGTCCAGACGAACAGAAGAATAAAACTTAAGTGCACGGCCACCGGTCGTCGTCTCCGGATTTCCAAACATAACACCAACTTTTTCACGGAGCTGGTTGATAAAGATTACAATACAGTTTGACTTGCTGATCACACCAGTCAGCTTACGAAGCGCCTGACTCATCAGACGTGCCTGCAGGCCCACATGGGAATCTCCCATATCTCCGTCAATTTCCGCCTTTGGCACAAGAGCTGCTACCGAATCGACAATTACAATATCGACGGCTCCGGAACGCACCATGGTCTCGGTGATCTCGAGCGCCTGCTCTCCGCAGTCCGGCTGGGAAATATAGAGATTGTCAATATCAACACCGATGTTCTTTGCATAGACAGGATCAAGCGCATGCTCTGCGTCAATGAATCCGGCAATTCCGCCCTGCTTCTGCACCTCTGCCACACAGTGCAGTGCAACGGTAGTCTTACCACTGGACTCCGGTCCATAAATCTCAATGATACGTCCTTTCGGAAGTCCTCCGAGTCCCAATGCAATATCCAGACTGAGGGATCCTGTAGGAACCGTTTCCACGTTCATATTTGCGGAATTGTCCCCCAGCTTCATCACTGATCCTTTGCCATACTGTCTCTCGATCTGTGCGATTGCCGCATCCAGTGCTTTTAATTTATCGTCCTTTGCCATAATATTCTCCTTCTTATCGAACCTATGTTCGTATCTATGTTCTAATAGTAGTATATTTTGTTTGTATTGTCAATGCAAATTTTAAATGGGGAAATAAAAAAAGACAGTCGCTCTGCAACTGCCTTTTATTATACGTTGTATCCTACTACGCGTCAAGAAGTGTTTTCAGGTAATCCTCAATCGCATCCTGCGTCTGTAACCCTACCATCTTCTTCTGAAACATTCCATCTTTCATGAATACCAGCGTAGGAATACTCACAATCTGGTAATTTAATGCAAGCTGTGGCTGCTCGTCCACATTTACTTTGCATACTTTCACCTGATCTCCCAACGATTCTGCAACTGCATCCACAACCGGTGACTGCATCTGACAAGGGCCACACCAGGATGCCCAGAAATCAATCACGACCGGCACCTTTGCGCCGACAACTTCTGCTTCAAAGTTTTCTTTTGTAATTGTTACAACTCCCATGATCTTTCCTCCTTTGATTAATTCTTACTGAACTCGGATAATACGAGTCCTTCGTTTCGGTCAAGTGTCATGCCGACACTCCATGCATTGACAAATAAAAGAAGCGGATTTCCCTTCATATCAATCACTTTCTTCATATCTGAAGTACCAGTCAGCGCGTCCACATCCACTTCCTCCTTGTTCTCGATCCAGCGGATATGTTCATATGGAAGATTCTCCAGACGGATCTCCACATTATACTCGTTTTCCAGACGGAACCGGAGTACATCAAACTGCAGCACACCAACTACTCCTACTATGATTTCCTCCATACCGCCTTTGTATTCCTGGAAAATCTGGATGGCACCTTCCTGTGCAATCTGTGTTACTCCTTTTACAAACTGCTTGCGCTTCATGGAGTCGATCAGACGTACACGTGCAAAATGTTCCGGCGCAAATGTCGGGATTCCCTCAAACTGAAACTTGTCCTTTGCCGTCGTAAGGGTGTCCCCGATAGAGAAAATGCCGGGATCAAAGATACCAATAATATCTCCCGCATATGCTTCTTCTACCATTTTACGCTCGTCTGCCATCATCTGCTGCGGCTGGGAAAGCTTGATCTGTTTGTTTCCCTGCACATGGAATACTTCCATGCCCGCCGTAAACTTACCGGAACAGATACGCATAAACGCAATACGGTCCCGGTGATTTTTATTCATATTTGCCTGAATCTTAAAGACAAACGCAGAAAAATCTTCCTGAAACGGATCAATCATTCCGATGTCTGATTTCCGGGCCATTGGCGCATAAGTCATCTTCAGGAAATGCTGCAGAAAAGTTTCCACGCCAAAATTGGTCAGGGCAGAACCGAAAAATACCGGGGAAAGTTCTCCCTTTGTCACAAGTTCCATATCAAATTCCGCACTGGCACCGTCAAGAAGTTCGATTTCGTCATCCAAAATTGATTTTTTCTCCTCACCAATCTCGTCGATCAGTGCCGGATCATCGATATCAATAATCTTTTCGGAACCTTCTTTTGTTCCCTTTAATGTATCGGCAAATGTCATAACTTTTCTGGTATGACGGTCATATACACCTTTGAATTCTTTTCCGGAACCGATCGGCCAGTTGACCGGATACGTTGCGATTCCCAGTTCATTTTCAATATCATCAAGAAGCTCAAACGTATCATTTGCATCACGGTCCATCTTATTGATAAATGTAAAAATCGGAATATGGCGCATTACGCATACCTTAAACAGCTTACGTGTCTGCGCCTCTACTCCTTTGCTTGCATCAATCACCATGACTGCGGAATCCGCCGCCATAAGTGTACGGTAAGT
>ENA-OQCE01001260-OQCE01001260.1-human-gut-metagenome-genome-assembly--contig:-NODE-1260-length-10507-cov-2.703468_pt1 | contig 10507 bp, 19 predicted proteins | sample MGYA00242495_ERZ504572 | MGnify/ENA primary metagenome ERZ504572 (study PRJEB26092, sample SAMD00036228) | human gut metagenome | host: Homo sapiens | study: EMG produced TPA metagenomics assembly of...
AAGGAGAGCGAGGCGCTTCTTTCTTTTCCTTCTTAAATACGATACAATAATAATGAAAAAACAATCAAAACCATTCGGAAATGATACGTCTTAGGGAAAAGGAGTCCAAGCATGCTGGAATTGATGTTTACCCTGGCTTTGGGAATTATTCTGGGGCTTTCGGGCCGCATGACAAGTTCGGTCAGTCACGCCCTTGGCGTGATTACGAAGATCTGCCTTTTTATCATGATTTTTTGCCTGGCTGCCAAGATTGGCTGTGATGAAGCCGTCATCAAGGTCTTGCCCCTCATTGGGCGCAATGCCTTCTTCCTTTGTTTTGGCGGCATAGCAGGTTCTTTCTGTCTCATGGCCCTCGTCGGATGGCTTCATCGGGAAGCTTTTACTCGCCTTCTGTCAGAAGGTGAAAGGAGGCAAAACTCATGATTGGGATCATTTTTTCTGCCCTTTTTCTCGGTTTTTTTACAGGGCGATTTTTCCTTGCGCCGATAGCCAAACCCCTTCTTGATACCATTCTCATGACGCTCTTGCCGTCATGGTTTTTTGTGCCGGTGCTGATATTGGCAGCAGCCGTCAGATTGTACGCCGCTTTCTTACGGTTAAGACCTTGGGCCTGTCCCTTCTCGTCCTTCTGGCAACGAATGTGGGCAGTCTTGGCGGCGGGTTGATCATGGGGTATCTTATGGGAGTGCCTTTTCGGGATGCCCTACTCGTGAGTGCTGGCATGATGGTACAGCCTGTCTTCCGTCCTGCTCAGTGCCGCTGTGGTACTGAAACGGGGACGCTAGCCTTTCTTGCCAATGCCCTGCGGGAACTGCTGACCATCCTTGGTATTCCGCTTCTTGCCCGTTTCTGCCATTTACCCCTTGTCGTTGTCGGAGGCGCGACGAGCATGGATTCAACGATGCCATCCTGCTCCAGTGTGCTGGACGCCCGGCGGCGATTTTGGGCTTTGTCAATGGATTCCTTCTTTCTTTGGAGATTCCCCTTCTTTTTGCTTTTCTGCTCTCACCGACAGTCAGCGCTTTCCTCAATCGATAAGGAGTTTTTCATATGTATGTCATTCCCGCTTTCTTTTTCTTGATGGAATTGATATTTCTTTTTCATTACCGTAAGATCTATTACTATCACCAATGGCTTCCTAATTTATGGCGGAAGCGGACCCAAGGGGTTCGGCTGATCATCCTGTCGAGGGATATCATCCTCTATCTGTTTCTGTCCCTTGTCCGGATGCTGTACCTTCTTTATGCCATTTATATCGTCCTTTTTACCCCTTATTGGCAGCCGGGCTGCATGCTGCTTTTTTTAAGTGCCATGCCCCAGCTTGCCGTGGCCTTTCGCATTGACGGACTTACGGAAAAGGACCGGACGACAGGGCTTGTTTATCCCACCCGCTTATTTCAGGCCGTCATGAGTGGATTCGTTCTTTTTATTCTTGGTCAATTTGCTTTGGGCACGACAGTGTACTTATAAAATGGACAAAAGTCTATAAAATAAGAACAAAATGATGATTATGTAAAGAATGATAAGATGATTTTTTTAAAAATACTATTTTTATGTATAAAATATGTTGACAAAAATGTGATGTTGTATATAATAGGTTATATCTTGTTTGGCCGGTCATAGACGAATAAGGGAAAAACTCACGGAGAGCGGTGGAAGACAAGGAATCCGGCCCAGTTTCCCTCAAGGTTGCCAGCAAGGATCAAACAACGGAGGTGTTTATTATGAAATCATGGAAAAAAGTGGTGGGTGCTGTGTGCATGACCACACTGGTCGCAGCTGCCGTGGCAGGCTGCGGCAAATCGGGCGGTAAGTCAGGCGGAGGAGATACCATTAAGGTCGGCGCCCTATTCGAATTGACCGGCAACGTTGCAAACTATGGGACATCCACCCTCAATGGTTCAAGATGGCTGTTGATGAAGTCAATGCAAGGGTGGTGTAAACGGTAAGAAAATCGAGGTTGTCCAAGCGGATAACAAGTCGGAGCCTTCCGAATCGGGCAATGCCGCGACAAAGCTTGTTACGCAGGATAAGGTTGTAGCGGTTGTCGGACCGGCGACTTCCGGTTCTGTTGCAGCGGCAGAGCCAATCCTGACGGCCAATAAGACGCCTCTTATTGCACCGTGTGCAACGGCTCCCGCCATTACCCTTGGTAAGGACGGCAAGGCCAAACCCTATGTCTTCCGTGCCTGCTTCATTGACCCGTACCAAGGCAAGATCATGGCTGAATTTGCGGCAAAGGATCTGAAGCTCAAGAAAATTGCAATCCTGAATGATTCTTCCAGTGACTATTCCAAGGGACTGGCTGAAGTCTTCGAAAAGACGTTTACGGAAAATGGCGGTCAGATTGTGGCCAAGGAAGCGTTCCTGTCCAAGGACGTTGACTTCAAAGCCGCCCTCACCAAGCTGAAAGCTGCAAACCCCGATGCCCTCTACATCCCGGGTTACTATGAAGAAGTTTCCAAGATCATCAAGCAGGCTCGTGAAGTCGGGATTACCACCCCGCTCTTAGGTCCGATGGCTGGGATTCCCCGAAACTGGTTGAAATCGCCGGCAAGGAAAGTACGGACAAGACTTACTTCACCAGTGCCTATACTGCACAGGATAAGGATCCTGGCGTCCAGAAGTTCATCAATTCCTATAAGGAAAAATATGGCAAGGTTCCTGATGTTTTTGCCCTTCAAGTACAATGCCGGTCTGGTCCTCTTCCATGCACTGGAAGAAACCAAAGGTGAAGGCGGGACGAAGCTGGCGGAAGCCATTGCTAAGACCAAGGACCTCCAAGTTGCCAATGGGAAATTCTCCTATGATGAACATCATAATCCGATCACGACGGCCTGATCCTTGAACTCAAGGACGGCGTCCAGACCCTCGTGAAGAAAATCAACGGATAATCAATATATCTGACAGGGACACAAGCCGTGGGAAGCGCCCATGGAACCCCCTGAAAAGCGGTGTCCCGAAGCCTTAGGCACATGCAGGACTTCGGGACCCGCTTTTTACATAGATAGCCAATGAGTAAAGAAGCAAAGCAAAGCAAGGCTGGATAGAGGGATTCCTATGAAAGCAGGAAGGTGGCGTTACAGATGTTGGCAGTGGGACTGGTACTTACCGGTCTTACGACAGGATGTGGCTCCCAAGGGGCCAGGAACACCATCAAATTAGGTGGGAACCTTGAAATGACAGGAGAAAGTGCCAGCTATGGGATTTCTTCCCGTAATGGGATCGAGCTTGCTCTCAAGGAACAGAACGAAAAGGGCGGCGTCTTGATAAGAAGGTCGAGCTTGTTGTGGCCGATAACAAGTCGGAAGCAACGGAAGCCACCAAGCTATGCAGAAACTGATTCCCCAGGACCGCGTCATTGGGGTCATTGGGCCTAATCTTTCAAGTGTGGTCATTGCATCCACCGCCGTGAGCGGGGCGGCAAAGACGGCTGATATTTCGCCCATGGGAACAAATCCACAAGTGACGGTGGATGGTTTGGGGAAGGTCAAACCCTATAATTTCCGGGCCTGCTTCATCGATCCTTTCCAAGGAACGGTCATGGCGCACTTTGCCCTCAATACGCCTAAGGTCAAACGGGCAGCCATCATGATTGACAACTCCTCAGACTATTCAAAGGGCCTTGCCCAGTTCTTCAAGAAGCAGTTTGAAAAGGGCGGCGGTGAGGTTGTTGCTGAAGAGGTCTATCTCTAGAAGGATACGGACTTCAAGGCGACGCTGACCAAGATCCGTACCCGGCAGCCTGATTTTCTCTATATTCCTGCTATTATCAAGAAGTGGGGCTCATTGTTCGTCAGGCCCGTGAATTAGGGCTTGATATCTTGATGGGCGGCGACGGCTGGGATTCCCAGCGTCTTGCGGAAATTGCTCAAGTGGAAAACCTCAACCGCTGCTGCTTTTCCAGTCCCTATTCGGCAGAAGATACGTCTTCCATCAACCAAGCGTTCGTCGCGGCCTATCAGAAGGAATACAAGGAGCGGCCCGATGTTTTTGCGGCTCTTGCCTATGATTCGGCCAAGCTTTTTCTTAAGGCATTGGAAGAAGCGGGAAGCGCGGATCCACAGAAAGTCGCCGAAGCTTTGTCCAAGACCAAGGAGATGGCCGGTGTTTCCGGGACTAAGACCTTTGGCGCTGACCATAACCCAATCAAATCGGCGGTCATCATTGAATGAAAAGAGGGGAAACAAACTTTCCGTGCGAAAGTCGATCCCTGAATGAACGTATCCATCCATAGGGCGGCAGACTTGTTCTGCCGCTGCCATTATGAAAAAAGGGAGGCCATGTCTATGGAATCTGGTTTTATGCATCAACTGCTGCAGCAGCTTATCAATGGTCTGTCCCTGGGCAGTATCTACGCACTGATTGCGCTGGGCTATACCATGATCTATGGAATCTTGAAGCTCATCAATTTTGCCCACGGTGATATCTATATGGTGGGCGCTTATATTGGGTATATTGCGACAACAGTCTTTCATCTGCCTTTTTCCCGTCCCTTCTGATTGCGATGGCGGGGGCAGCCCTTGTCGGTATGCTCATTGAACGTGTTGCTTATCGGCCGATGCGCAATGCACCCCGCATTGCCATCCTCATTACGGCCATTGGCGTATCTTTTTTCCTTGAAAACGGCATGATCCTTCTGGCATCACCGCAGCCGCGTACGTTTTCTTCGGATTTTGCCGCGTCTGTGTACAATGTCGGGGGGCTTGTGATCAATAGCCAGCAGATCATCATCCTTGGCAGTACCATTGTCCTCATGCTGGCCCTGACGTATATTGTCAATTATACAAAAATCGGCAAGGCCATGCGTGCTGTTTCCTTTGACGCCGATGCGGCCCGCTTGATGGGCATCAATATCGACCGCGTCATCAGCATGACTTTTGCCCTGGGTTCGGCCCTTGCTGCTGCTGGCGGCGTACTGGTTGGGATCTATTATAATTCGATTGATCCTCTCATGGGGATGGCGCCCGGCATCAAGGCTTTCGTGGCGGCTGTCCTTGGTGGGATTGGAATCATCCCGGTGCATGGTGGGCGGCATCATCCTAGGCATTGTAGAAGCCTTGTATCGGGCTTTATCTCCTCGACGTTCCGTGATGCAGCTGCCTTTGCCATCCTCATTTTGATCCTGCTTTACAAACCGCAGGGGCTCTTTGGCAAGAATATCCGTGAAAAAGTATAAGGAGGTGGCACGATGAATGTATTTCTCAAAGCAGATCTGAAAAAACTTGGTTTTTGTGCCGCCCTTTTTGCCGTGCTCTATGTGCTTTTGGAGATGGAAATCATCGGGGCATTCTGGGAACTGAACCTCGTCCTTATCATCATCAACATCATCCTGGCGACGAGCCTTAATATGATTAACGGCTATACGGGGCAGTTTTCCATTGGACACGCTGGATTTTTTGCGGTAGGCGCCTATATGGGAGCCATCATGACAGTCAAACTGGGTTATGATATGCCCGTTGCCCTTATCGCAGGCACCTTTCCGCAGGCCTGTTGGGTTTTCTTGTCGGGCTGCCGACCTTGCGTCTTAATGGGGACTATTTGGCTATTGCGACCTTGGGTCTTGGTGAAATCATCCGCATCTGCATTCTCAACATCGAGTATGTAGGCGGCGCGTCGGGCCTTATGGGGATTCCCCGCCTGACGACCTTTCCCCTGGCCTTTTGGATCATGATTGCAATCCTCTTTTTCATCAAAAACTTCAAGAATTCCGCCTATGGCAGGGCCTGTCTTGCCATTCGTGAAAATGAGATTGCCGCTGATACGATGGGCATCGATACACCTGCTACAAGGTTATGGCCTTTACGCTCGGTGCGTCTTTTGCCGGAACAGCAGGCGTGCTCTTTTCCCACTATTTCTTCATTGCCCATCCAGCGTCCTTTACTTTTATGAGAAGCTTTGACATCCTGACCATGGTGGTCCTGGGCGGCCTTGGATCCATGACGGGGTCAATTACGGGTGCCATTGTCCTGACCTTTATCTCGGCTGCCCTTTCCGATTTTCCGGAATGGCGTATGCTCATCTACTCCATCGCTATGATTGTCCTCATGCTCTATCGGCCCCAAGGCCTGTTTGGTGACAAGGAACTGTCCCTTGCGATGATCAAGCGCTTCAAGAAGGGAGGAAATAAATCATGACGGCAGAAGATAAAAAACGCCTCCTCGATCTTGATAATGTCTCCATCGTTTTTGGCGGACTGCGTGCCGTTTCGAACCTTTCCATGCATATCGATGAACACGAACTCATCGGTCTCATCGGACCAAACGGGGCCGGCAAGACAACGGCCTTTAACCTTATTACAGGGGTCTACGTCCCGACAGAAGGGATATCACCTTTAATGGGGTCCGCATCAATGGCAAGAAATCCTATCAGGTCACGCAGCTGGGGATGGCCCGGACTTTCCAGAACATCCGCCTTTTTTCGGAGCTGCCCGTCATTGATAATGTGAAGATTGCCTATCATATGCATATCGGGTACAATCTTCCTGAGGCTATCTTCCGGACCCGTAAATATGTCCAGGAAGAGAATGAGGTCACGAAAAAGGCCATGGAGCTCCTTACAATCTTCCATTTGGAAGACCATGCCTATGACCTAGCAAAAAACCTTCCCTATGGGCCCAGCGCCGCCTTGAAATTGCAAGGGCGCTTGCGACGGAACCTAAGTTGCTGCTTCTTGATGAACCGGCGGCGGGCATGAATCCGCAGGAAACGAAGGAACTCATGAAATGATCCGCTGGCTCCGCGACCATTTCCACTTGGCTATCCTGCTGATTGAGCATGATATGGGCCTTGTCATGGGAGTTTGCCAGCGCATCTATGTCCTGGAGTATGGACTTTGCATTGCGAGTGGAACGCCGGATGAAATCCGCCGTAACAAACGGGTCATTGAAGCTTATTTGGGCGAGGAGGTGTCATAATGCTGGAAGTCAAGGATCTGGAAGTTTATTATGGTGCCATCCATGCCGTCAAGGGCATCAGTCTGCGTGTCGAAGATGGGCAGATTGTGACCCTCATTGGGTCAAACGGTGCTGGCAAGTCGACGACGCTCCATACGATTTCGGGCCTCATCAAACCCCGTTCAGGCAACATCCTTTTTGATGGGACGGATATTACGGGGACGCCGGCCCATAAGATTGTCGCCTCCGGTCTCGTCCAGGTGCCGGAAGGGCGCCACGTCTTTGCCAATATGTCCGTTATGGAAAACCTCGATATGGGGGCGTATCTCCGCAAGGACAAGGACGGCATTGAAAAAGATAAGAAGAAGGTCTTTGAGCTCTTCCCCCGCCTTTTTGAACGAAAGAACCAGCTTTCAGGGACCCTGTCCGGTGGGGAGCAGCAGATGCTTGCCATGGGACGGGCTTTGATGGAACGGCCCCGTGTCCTCTTGCTGGATGAACCGTCCATGGGCCTTGCCCCGCTTCTTGTCAAGGAAATCTTTTCCATCATCAAGACCATCAACGAGGAAGGCACGACGGTCCTCCTCGTCGAACAAAATGCCAATATGGCCCTGTCCATTGCTGACTACGCTACGTCCTTGAAACGGGACGCATCACCCTCAGTGGGCCGGCGGCTGATCTTTCTGCCAGTGAGGCCGTCCGCAAGGCCTACCTGGGCGGCTAAGGAGGAAATAACATGCGCATAAAAGAAATCATGACACCGACAGTGATCTCCATCCGCAGTGACCAAAGTCTTCTGGAAGTGCGGGAACTGATGCTGAGCAATAACCTGCGCCGCATCCCGGTTACCGATAAGGAAGGACTCCTTATGGGTATCGTTACGGACGGGGATGTTTCCCGGCTACGCCGAGCGATGCAAGTGTGCTGGACCGTTATGAGGCCAATTACCTGTTGGGAAAACTTAAGGTCAGCGATATCATGACCAAATCCGTCTGGACAGTCCGGGAATCGGACAGCGTCGAAACCGCCGCCTACCTGCTGTACACCCATAAAGTTGGGGCCTGCCTGTTGTAGACGGGACGAACCATATTACGGGTATCATTTCCGATACGGATATCTTTAAGGCTTTTGTAGATATCATGGGATATATCAAACATCAACGAAGGTTGTTATCGATACGAAGGATAAAGTGGGTGTCATTGCCGAACTATCCAGATCTTTACGGAAAGGGGGGTAAACATCATCTCAATCCTCTCCCGGACGCTTGCTGGCGATGAACGGGAAGTCACAATCCGCGCTGATCTCACGCAGGCCATGGATATTGTGGAACGGATCCGCGATGCCGGCTATGATATCAAGGAAGTTTCGACCTTGAGAGTGGAGGCAGGCCATGAAGGATGATGTTGCGCTCCACACAGGAGATGTCGTACGAATGAAAAAGGCGCATCCCTGTGGCTCTTATGAATGGGAGATTACCCGTACGGGCATGGATATAGGCATCAAATGCCGGGGCTGTGGCCATTTTGTGATGCTGCCACGAGCCAAATTTATGAAAAGCGTCCGTGATATCCTGGTTCATCAGGAAGAATCATGATAGGTAGCAAACAAGCCCCCGCCGCACGGTTGGGGGTTTTTGTGTGTTCAAAGGGCAGGAAATAAAGCTGTGAAAAAATGAAAGAATCCATTTCTTTGCCGTCTTTTTTCTTTATGTATTGAGCTGACCCATAAATACGAAATGTGTCTAAGACAACATAGCTGTTGTGCAGAAAGCAAGAGGGAGAATAGGAATGCGAATCATTCCAAGCGCCATCGTTATCTTTTAAAAGACCAGCCCCTTGCAGCAGCCAAATAAAAGCCAAGAGTCTTAACCCAAACCTGCGCTTACGTTGCAGGATAAGCAATGAGCCCCTTGCGTTAGCTAAGGCAAGGGGCTCATATTCTGCCTCAAATCGGTCTAGTTGTTGGGCTGATTTGAGGCAGCTCCGTTGACGCTCAGTAGCCAATGACAAACCCAATGGCCACCATGATGGCCTGGACCCCGACGAGCATGATGAACAGCGGGGTAAAGAACTTCCACCATTTCATCATGGAAACGCCGGCAATGCCGCAGGCGATGGGAAGCGTGGTTGTAGGCCACATGATGTTGGAAAGGCCGTCACCAAACTGGAAACAGAGGACGGCAAGCTGGCGGCTCATACCGAGCAGGTCTGCCAAGGGGGCCATGATTGGCATGGAAACAACGGCCTGGCCGGATCCGGAGGGGATGAGGAAATTGAGGAGGGTCTGGACAATCAGCATGGCTTCCGCAGCGGCAAGCTGAGGCAGCGCGGACAGGGGCATGAACATGCCGTAGACGAAGGTGTCCATAATATGGCCTGTCTGCATGACAATGAGGATGCCACGGGCAAAGCCGATCATCATGCAGGCTGCTGAAATGTCCCGGAAGCTTTTTTCAAGGCTGCGGGCAATCTGGTTCGGATTCCAACCGACAAGGATGGCGGAAATGAGTCCCATGATCATAAAGAGGGCGGATAGTTCCGTAAAGTACCAGCCGTAATATTTGCAGCCATAGACCAAGGCAATGACCCCAGCGAAAAAGACCAGGAGGATGAGGATATGACGGAAGGTGAAGGGATGCTTTTGCAGTTCTTCTTCCGTGATGGCAAATTCATTCTTGGTCCCGTAGACAAGGCTTTTTTGGGGATTCCTAGCTACCTTGAGCGCGTAGCGGATGGTATAAAGGGAAGCCACGGCAATCATGGCAAGGTGGGAGAGAATCCGAAAGCCCGAGCCGCTCATGATGGGAAGCTCCGCAATGGCTTGGGCCGTTCCTACGGTGAAGGGGTTCATAAAGGCACCTGCATAGCCGATGGCTGTGGCACAGGAAACGATGGCAAGGCCAACGATGGCGTCATATCCCATGGCAATGGTGATGCCTACAAAAATTGGGATAAAGGGCAAGGCTTCTTCGGAAATTCCAACTGTCGAGGAGGCAAAGCTGATGACTGTCATGAAAAGGGGAATGATGAGGACCGCATCCTGCCGCGGACCACGCGCAGGAGCTTGGCAACCAGCCCGTCAAAAGCACCGGAGCCAATGATGAGGCCAATGAAGCCGTAGGCAATGAAGAGAAAGAGAATGACCGGCGCCGCGTCCTTCATGCCAAGGTAAATACACTTGAACATTTCAAAAAAACCGACCGGATGGGCTTTGACAAGGTGATAGGTACCGGCCTGGACAATCTTTTGGCCCGCACTGTTGGTGACGCGGTTAAAGTCGCCAGCCGGCAGGATCCAGGTCATGATGGCTGCAAAGACAATAATGCCAAACAGCAGGACAAAAACATGGGGCAGGGCCACCGGGAATTTTTCTGATCGGGGGTTTTTTCCGTTTCTTCAGACATCGGTCATCCTTCCTTTCCTGTAACGGATTGCTCAAATTCTTTTTGCACGGCCACACGGTATCCGGCGTCGTTAAACACGGTCAGGACCATTTCCGCGATGACGGCAGCCCCTTTGGCCATTTGATCTAAGGCGTGGGGGTTATAGTGGCATCACGCAGGGCTGTCGAGTGGCCGGGACAGGCCTTGTCCGAAATCGAGATATAGGCATG
>ENA-OQCE01001261-OQCE01001261.1-human-gut-metagenome-genome-assembly--contig:-NODE-1261-length-10501-cov-11.977444_pt1 | contig 10501 bp, 11 predicted proteins | sample MGYA00242495_ERZ504572 | MGnify/ENA primary metagenome ERZ504572 (study PRJEB26092, sample SAMD00036228) | human gut metagenome | host: Homo sapiens | study: EMG produced TPA metagenomics assembly of...
CGCCGTCGCCGCGGCGCTCGTCGCGACCGCGGTTGGAACGACCAGCAACGTCGCCGTAATCGTCGCCGTTGCGCTTACCGTCGCGACGCGCTTGCTCGAGTTTCTTCTTGCTCTTGGACTTGCCGCGCTTGGTCTTCTTCTTCACCTTAAAGGCGGCAGGATCGCGCTCGGGGTCAACGGCGGGCGGGTTGGGACCCACGTGCAGGTCGCCCGCTTCGTAAATATCGGCCGTCTTGTCCATGAGCTTCTCAATCTCGTAGAACTCGTCGACGTCCTGCTCGGTCACAAACGTAATGGCCCAGCCCAGCTCGCCGGCGCGGCCCGTACGGCCAATGCGGTGGATATAGTCGGTCGGCTCGGCCGGCACGTCGAAGTTCACGACGTAGCGCACGTCGCTAATGTCGATGCCGCGGGCGAGAACATCGGTTGCCACCAGCACGTCGACGGTGCCGTCGCGGAAGGCAGAAAGCGCGCGCTCGCGCTGGGCCTGGCTGCGGTTGCCGTGAATCGCGGCGGCCTTGATGCCCTTGCGCTCAAGGCGACGGCAGCAGCTGTCGGCGCGGTGCTTGGTGCGCATAAAGACGATGGTGCGCTCCGGGCCCTCCTTTTTGAGGAACTCAGGCAGCAGGTTGTTCTTTGCCTCGATGGACACCGGGAACACAAACTGATCGACGGTGTCGGCGGTCGACGTGGCCGGCGCGATCTCCACGCGGGCCGGGTCGCTCACCAGGTCGGTGATCTCGCCCACGGCCTCCTCGTCGAGGGTCGCCGAGAACAGCAGCGTCTGGCGCTCGGCCGGCGTCTCGCGCACAATGCGGCGGACGGCGGGCAAAAAGCCCATGTCGAGCATGCGATCGGCCTCGTCGAGCACCAGCACCTTGACCTCGTTCAGATGGCAGGCTCCCTGCTCGATCAAGTCGACCAGACGGCCCGGCGTTGCGACCAGGATGTCGCAGCCGTACTTGAGGGCAGCGGTCTGCGGCTTGTAGCTCACGCCACCCACGACGGTCACGGCAACGTGGCCGGTGACGTCGGCGATCTTGCTGGCGACCTCGTCGATCTGCTGGGCGAGCTCGCGCGTGGGGGTGATGACGAGCATCACGGGGCCGCGGCCGTTGCCTCGGGCTTCTTGGCACCGCGACGGCGGTTGCGGCCGCCGCGCTCGCGTACGGGTTTGGGAGGAGCGATGTGCTCCAGGTTGTTCATGGTCGGCAGCAAAAAGGCAGCCGTCTTGCCAGTGCCGGTCTGAGCGGCGGCAAGCAGGTCGCGGCCTTCGAGCACCACAGGAATCGAACCGGCCTGCACGGGCGTCGGCGCCGTGTAGCCCAGGCTCTCGATAGCACGAAGCATCTCGTCGGAAAGGCCCAGCTCGTCAAAGGCGGGCAGGCTCTCGGTAGCGGACTCGACGGCCTGGGCAGCATTGGCCTCATCGGCAGCATCGAAGGCAGCCTGGGTCATGGCCTCGCGGGTCTCGTCCAGAATCTCGCGTCGGTGACGTCGGATACAGAATTACGCATATGTTGTTGTTCCTTATCTGCACGCGCAATGGGCACGGCATGCGGCCGCGCGGGCGTGCTTGGTAGTGCGCTAATACATACAAAAACGGGTGCGCACAGAGAGGACGTTGCTCAGCACGCTGGCGATCGCTTTGGCAGCCCTATCACGCGCCGTCCAGACGCAGCAGCACTAAGCGATGGAGCAGATTCGCCGCGGGTTAGTATACCCGTGCTTCGCATGCCCCCACGTAAACCACAGATGACGAGGCGGACGAGGCGGGCTCGAGGTGGGCCCGGCCGATTGTCTCAATCTGTAACATCTACAGGGCAAATCTTCCTCTACGTGTTACAGATTGAGACAAACGGTCGACACGGTTCACAAACGTCTCAATCTGTAACAGTTACCGAGTAAAATCGGTCCTAATTGTTATAGATCAAGACAGAGGGGGATTTCCGTCCAGTCCAAACCAAATCTCTCAGTCTTCCTGCAATTTCGAACATGTGGCCTATAATGTTGCTTTGGTTACGCTATATATTGCGCAGCCATTTAATACGTCGCCCACCGGGGGCCATTAATTCCTATCGCCATATTGGCTAGGAAGCAATCAAAGGAGGTATCCGTGGCAGCAGAGACGCCTTGCTCGGTCCTCTATAACGATATTCGCTCGTTCGGCGGTCTTAAACATCTCGAGATCGCCCGAATGCTCATCAATGGAAACTCTTATCTCGGCAGTACCCTGCTCGAGAAATGCTCTTCCAACCGCTCGTATCTCACCCGTTACATCGTCCATCGCGAGCCTGACCAGTGCGCGCCCGCCATCTACAGCGACTTTGCCGTCACCACGCTCAATCTTTCCGCGGCAATCTGCAGCAAGCTCGGCGGCGGCGAGTCCGCCTATCAGGCAATCGCCGAGCACTATCGCGGCCCGGCCGCCAACGAAATGATGTCGGCTCTCGCCAGCTACAAGTTGGACAGCCGCCTATATGCAAATGCCCTCAATCACATCGACAACTTTGACGGCAATGCCGTGCGCGAGAAGAGCACGCTTTACCTTATGCTCTTTGTGGCAACGGGGGCGCTCGCCGACCCCATCCAAGGCGTGGCCACCGTCTAGCGCTTTTGCGACAGCAAGACAGGCGGGCACTTTGGCACCACCGAAACTACCGTCGGACGTGGCTTTATGAGCAGCCTGGAGCAGCCGCGCACTGTCGCCCCCAACCTCGGTCTGCTCAGAACCCATGCCGACAACTGCGCCGACATGCAAATCCATCCCCTCACACGCGATCCGCGCGGCACGGTAATTGGGTCCTTGCCCAAAACTTCGCCCAGCATCACCGATGTAGGCGCTGATGCATCGCGCGAGCATCTCCGCATTTGGCTCGAAGGTGGACGCTGGTACGCCCAGGGCCTTGGGTCGACCAACGGCACAGTGCTCGAATCGGGCGCGGGCGACGGCGATATCGTAATCGAGCCGCCGCGCGACCAACGCGAGCCCGGCAAGATCTATCCCCCAGTGGAAATCGAAAACAGCGACAGGCTCCATCTGGGTCTCTACACGACATTCCTTGTCATTGTGGACTAGCGCGGACGGCGATCGAAAGACGGTCGCCGTCCGTCTTTCGTCTTCTACCTTCTGCGTCGTAAACGACAATACTCAGCGGTATACGTGGGCAGTGTGGCTATCATGGTACTTTACCGATATCCACACTGCCACGTATACGCGCAGCAACCCATGCTAGACAAAGGAACGCCATGGATACTACCGATAGCGCCTATGGCGACAAACTCATCCGTCTTGACACGTTCGACACCGCCGTGGCGGTCGACCCCAGCGCCGAGGACGACGCCAAGCGTCGGTTTATGACGCTTATTCTCCAGACGGCCCACCGCAACAACGGCAACATCGGGCACGTGCTGCGCGCGACCAACACGAGCGGCGAGGTCTTTGCCGTCAAGCTACTCAAGGACAACGCCATCCTTTCCGGCCAAGCCCCCGACCGCTCCGCCGAGCAATCGGCCGCTCACCTGGCCAACACCGCCGCGCTGTTCGAGGAGTATCGTCATCTGTGTACCGTCTCGCACCTGCGCGGATTTCCGCGCGTCTATGGCTACGGATCGTGCGAGGATGACCCACTCATCCTCATGGAGTGGGTCGAGGGCACCTCGCTCAAGCAGGCGCTGCCCTTGCTTCCGCACGACGCCTCGGGCGGGCTGACCACCCAGATGGTCGCCGCCGTCGGAAACGCCGTGCTTCGCGCGCTCTTGATGACCCAAGGCTCGTGAATCCGGTCATCCATCGCGACCTGTCGCCTGCCAATATCATGTTCCGCACCACCAGCCGAACGCTCAAGCAGCAGATTGCCGATTGCTCCTTTGACCCCTGCCTCATCGACATGGGCTCCGCGACCATGGCACTCGGCGACGACACAATCACCCGACGTGCGACATTTGGCGTTTTGCCACACCCGCATATGCCGCGCCCGAAATGCTCACGCAGGATATCGAAGGCATCGCGGCCCTTCGCCGCTCGCCCGTGATCGACGTCTATGCGCTTTCGAGCATTCTGTACCAGCTCTACAGCGGTCGCAAGCCGTTCGATGTCGAGTCGACGGGTGCCGCGGCGACCGGCTCGTTCTACCTCATAAAGACCAAGACCAAACCGGCGCCGCTCGAGCCGCGCTGCGAGGGCGACAAAGCGCTTGTCCAGATCATCATGAAAGGCATCTCGGTCGAACAGGGCGATCGCCCTACCGAGCAGCAGATGCTCGAGGTGCTCTCGACGTACCTCCCCGCTGCAGAATCTGAGGACCGCGAGGGCGCAGGAGACGAGGCCGCAATTGATATCGATTCTGGCACGCACCTTAAGGTCGACGTCGCCGGCGAGCGCGCGCGAGAGATCCTGGAGCAGGCCCGTCACGATGCCATGACCCGCCGCCGCTTTGTCATCGGCGGCGTCGTTGCAGCCGTTGCGGGGCTCGGCGTTATCGGGGCAGCAACCCATGGCTTTGGCATCCCCGACTACCTGGACGGCATCCGCGGTTCGCTTGACGACTACACTTGGGATCAGCTGCAGGAGATTTCGCTCAAGATTAAGGCCGCCGAGACCCGTAGCGAGGCACGCGAGATTGCCAAGCGCTATCATCTGCTCGACGATGACGGTCATATCCCCTATCCATGCACCAAGCGTATGAAGCTCGCCAACGGGCTGGAGGTCGGCGCTCAGCTTGTGGGCATCCGCCACGATGAGCTTCTGGACGGGACGGGCAAGGCCGGGCTGACGTTTATGTTCGATGCGGGTATTGCCGAGCGCGATGCTGCGACTGAACCGCCGAGCGCCGGCTGGGCAGATTGCGAGCTGCGGGAATGGCTCGACGGCGACGGCCTTAAGCTGCTGCCCAACGAGTTGCGCGCGCTCATTAAAGGGGTCAAGAAGGTCTCGAACAATGTGGCGCCGCCAACAGTGCATCGTGTCTGAGCGAGTTGCCCGCAACCCTTTGGCTGCCCGCCATGGTCGAGCTGTGCGGTACGCAACCGCCCGATTCGTTTGCCGAGGGCTATCACTACCTGGCAGACATCTACAACGGCGAGGGCAAGGAGTACCAACTCTTCCGCGAGCTCAAGGTGAGCCCGTATTCCACGAACGAGACGATGGTCCGCCAGTGGAAGGGCAAGGACACTTGTTGGTGGGAGCGCACGGTGAGCCCCGACACATCGGAGAGCGAAGGCACGCTCTATATGAACCGCGTGGGGCACGACGGCGACGTCTTTACGTACGCAACGCCTGCGGAAAAGCCAAGCAAGCGAACCTGCGTGATCCCCGGGTTCTGCATCTAGGGAGCGGGCGTCTTGCCGTGACGGGACCCCTCCCCGGCAATTGTCTCGTTCTGTAACACTAGCTCGGCAGATACAGATCTAGATGTTACAGAACGAGACAAAACCCAACCCCGCGAGACAACATCTCAATCTGTAACAGTAAGGGGTCAAAAAACTCTCTAGATGTTACAGATCAAGACATTTGAGTTGACCGCGGACGCTCTGTCTCGATCTGTAACAGTTAGAGGTCATATTTGCTGCTAGATGTTACAGATTGAGACATTAAGTTTCCCGTCAACTGTTTGTCTAAATCTGTAACAGTTACGGCTCAAAAACCGGTTCAGACGTTACAGATTGAGATGTTTGGCAGAGACGGCCACCGATTGAGCAGCCGCCCTCATCTGTAATGAAAAGTCATACATTCCAACTATTACTGGACACCCCCAGGGGGTATGGGTGTATAGTATCGGCAGGTTAACAATTCCAACACCGAACTACAGAAAGGAGAAGCCATGGCTCAAGATAAGTTCGACGTGGGCGGCATGACATGCGCCGCCTGCCAGGCGCACGTGGACCGCGCCGTAAGCAAACTCGACGGCGTCCAAAGCGTCGCGGTCAACCTACTCGCTGGTTCCATGATGGTCGACTATGACCCCGCGCAGGTCTCCCCCGAGGATATCTGCACCGCCGTCGACCGCGCGGGCTACTCGGCCTCGCCCGTCGATGCGGGCACCGGCGCCGCTGGCTCAAACGGCAGCGTGCAAGCCAGGTCCGGCGCCGCCCATATGGAGTCGCCTACCAAAAAGCTGGAGGCCGCCGCTTCCGCCATGCGCACCCGCCTCATCGTCTCGATCGTATTCCTCATCCCACTGTTCTGCATAGGCATGGGCACATGCTCGGTTGGCCGCTACCCGGCATTTTCACCGACCATACCCACAGCATGACGCTCGCGCTCACCGAGCTCGTCCTGCTCATCCCCATCGTCTACGTCAACGACGCGTACTTTATCAACGGGTTTAAATCGCTCGCGCACGGCGCGCCGACCATGGACGCTCTCATCGCCGTCGGCGCCACCGCGTCGATCGCCTGGTCGCTCTATGCCATGTTTATCATGGCCGACCAGCTGGCCGCCGGGCAAATCCACGAGGCCATGATGACGGGCATGGACAACCTGTATTTTGAGAGTGCGGGCACGATCCTGTCGCTCGTCACCGTGGGCAAATACCTCGAGACACGCAGCAAATCCAAAACCGGCGGCGCCATCGAGGCGCTCATCGACTTGGCACCCAAGACTGCGACCGTCGTTGCCGACGACGGCACCGAAACCACCGTCGACGTCGACAGTATCCTTCCCGGCCAGGTCCTGCGCGTGCGCCCCGGAGAGTCCATCCCCGTCGATGGCGTGGTGCTCGAGGGCAGCTCGGCCGTGGACGAGAGCGCGCTCACCGGCGAGTCCATCCCCGTGGAAAAGACCGCTGGTGCCACCGTCAACGCCGCCACCGTCAACCGCACCGGTTCGTTTACCTTCCGCGCCACGCGTGTGGGCGCCGAGACATCGCTCGCCAAGATCATCCAGCTCGTCGAGGACGCCAATGCCACCAAGGCGCCTATCGCCCGCCTGGCCGATAAGGTCGCCGGTGTGTTTGTGCCCGTGGTGTTTGTGATCTCGGCCGTGACCTTTGCGGTGTGGATGGCACTGACCGGCAGCATCAACGAGGCGCTTACCTCCGCCGTCGCCGTGCTAGTGATCAGTTGTCCGTGCGCGCTGGGCCTGGCCACCCCCGTCGCCATTATGGTGGGCACCGGCAAGGGTGCCGAGATGGGCATCCTGTTCAAGAGCGCCGAGGCGCTGGAGAATCTGCGCAGCGTGGGCACCGTGGTGCTCGACAAGACGGGCACCGTCACCCGCGGCAAGCCGGCCGTGACCGACATTGTGGTGCCGCGCGCGCCGACGGCTCGCCCGCCATGAGCGAAAAGGCGCTGCTCAAGCTGGCCGCCGCGCTGGAGCGCTCGAGCGAGCACCCGCCTGGCAGAGGCGATTATGGCCGAGTGCGAGGCGCGCGGAATCGTCGCACGCATGGTCGAGGACTTTGTCGCCGTGCCTGGACGAGGCGTTACGGCGCGCGAGGGACAGAATGTCATCGCAGCGGCAACGTGCGCCTGATGAACGAGCTGGGCGCGGAGGTGCCCGCCGGCGTTGCCGAGCAATTTGCCACCGAGGGCAAAACACCGCTGTTCTTTGCCAAGAACAGCGAGCTTGTCGGTACCATCGCCGTGGCTGACGAGGTCAAAGAGACGAGCGCCGAGGCCATCGCCGCACTCCGCAAGCTCGGCGTCGACGTGCGCATGCTCACCGGCGACAACCGCGTGACAGCCGAGGCTATCGCCCGCCGCGTGGGGCTGAGCAGCGAACAGGTCATCGCCGACGTTCTCCCCGCCGACAAGGAACGTCACGTGCGCGAACTGCAGGATGCGGGCGGCAAGGTCGCCATGGTGGGCGACGGCATCAACGACTCCCCCGCCCTGGCGCGCGCCGACGTGGGCCTTGCGATCGGCACCGGCGCCGACATCGCCAAAGAAGGGGCAGATGTGGTGCTCATGCGCAGCGACCTCATGGATGTTGCGCGCGCCATCAAGCTTTCGCGCGCCACGATCCGCAACATCAAGCAGGACCTGTTCTGGGCGCTGTTCTACAACGGCATCGGCATTCCGCTGGCGGCAGGCGTGTTCTTCCCCCTCACCGGTTGGCAGCTCTCGCCGATGTTCGGCGCCGCGGCCATGAGCCTGTCGAGCGTGTGCGTCGTAAGCAATGCTCTGCGCCTGCGAACCTTTAAGCCTAAAGTGGCAAAATAGGCTCACTATTACGTCCATTTAGAACGGGTTTTCCAGGTGCCAGAGATTGACCTGAAAGAGGAGCGACGCGTACTTTGGTACGCGAGCGACGGCTTGAAGGTCAAGGTCGGGTGCCTGGGAAAGCCGACACAACAGAGAGGAATACCCATGCGATACACAATCAAGACTTCCGGCCTCATGTGCGGCCACTGCGACGCCACCGTCGAGACGGCGTTGCTCAACGTGGCCGGCGTGACCGACGCCGACGCCGATCACGAGACCCAGACCGTCCAGGTGGAGTGCGCCGACACCGTGACCGCCGAGCAGCTCGCCGCCGCTGTCGAGGGCGCCGGCGAGAAGTTCCACGCCCTGTCCGTAACCGCCGCGTAACGACCCACGCGCACCCCGACCAGAAACGAGGACCCGCCATGATGGCAGACCATAAATCGGTGACCCGCATGCTCAAGACGGCACGCGGTCAGATCGACGGCATCCTGCGGATGGTCGAGGAGGACCGCTACTGCGTCGATATTTCCACGCAGCTCATGGCAACGCAGGCGCTCATTGCGCGCATCAACGCCGACGTGCTCAAGGCGCATATCGAGGGCTGCGTGACTTCGGCAATCGAATCGGGCGACGAAGACCTCAAGGCCGCCAAGCTCGCCGAGATCGAACGCGTCGTCGACAAGCTCTCCAAGTAATTGGGGCATTGGAGACAGACTTCTTTGCACCATCTTGGTGCATCGGGGATAGGTACGTTTGCACCACCTTGGTGCAGATTAACCTGTCCCCCTTGCTCTAAATCGGGTATAAAGGCGTGCAGCATATCGAACGAAAGGCAATTTGCATGAATGACTTTATGAAGGGCCGCAATGGCGCCGATGAGCTCACCATCGTTATGGGCTTTGCCGGCATCGTCATCGCGATGATCGGATCGATAGCCCGCATCCAGTGGCTCAGCTGGATCGCCATCGCCGTGATCGTGATTGGCGTGCTGCGCGGCCTGTCCAAAAACATCGATGCGCGTCGCAAGGAAAACGCTGCCTTTGTCGCCGCGGCCGCGAACGTCCCCGGCTTGGGCAAGTTCGTCGCCAGCTTGGGCGGCGGCGCTGCAGCAGCCAGCACCTCGCGCGCGGCTGGAACGAGCAAGGAAGACTTTGAGCGCGCCAAGCGCACGGCCAAGAAGATGTGGAAGGGTCGCAAGACCACGGCATACCTCAAGTGCCCCAACTGCGGCCAGATGCTCTCCGTCCCCAAGGGCAAGGGCAAGATCCGCGTCACCTGCCCCAAGTGCCACGCTAAGATGGAAACCCGCTCCTAGCGCCCGCACGCGGGACAAATTAATCAGGTTTGTTTGTCCCAAATCTTAAGTATTTGTTCGATAAAAAAGCCGAGGCCTCGTGTTGAGACCTCGGCTTTTTACATGCGGCAACGGAGCTACACCTTTGTCACACCTATGCCACACCGTCGCGGGCGAGCTCCTCGGCCAGCGCCTCGGCCGGCATGGCCATAATCGCGTCGAGCTCGGCGTCCACCTCGGGAATACGCTTTACCTTGAGCTTGCGTACCAGATCACCGCGACACATCACATGTATCGGCTCACGCAGAGCGCACAGGTCATCGAGCGGATTCTTGCGCGTCACCAGGATATCGGCGGCCTTGCCGCACTCGATCGCACCGGTCTCGCCGCCCAGCCCCAGGAGCTCGGCATTGACCTGCGTAGCCGTATGCAGCGCAAAGGCGTTGCTCACGCCGACATACTTGGCAAAATAGGCCACCTCACGCCACATGTCGTACTGCGTCACGAACGGGCAGCTCGAATCTGTGCCAAGGCCCACCTTAACGCCAGCTTCCAGCGCCGCACGAGCACTCTCGATAATGCCCGAGCACACGATGTCGCCGTTCTTCTTTTGCGTGTCAGTCGAATGGGTCTTCCCCGGATCGAGCAACACAAACGGCAGCGCCGGCTGATCGTGCAGGTAACGCTGGGCGCACGTCCCTCGAGCTGCGTGCCCGCGGCGCCACGGTACAGCTCCAGGATCTCGGGCGTCATCGGGGCACCGTGCTCGATCGTGTCGACCCCGCCTCAAGCGCGGCCTTCACGCCCTCGGTGCTCTCGACATGAGCCATAACCGGCAGACCCACCTCGTGCGCCGCCTTGCACGCCGCCGCGGCAACCTCCACCGGCATACGCAGCACGCCCGGCTCGCCCACCTCGGTCGCATCGAACACACCGCCCGTTACGAACAGCTTAATGACGTCGGCGCCGCGCGCATACAGGTCTCGCACCTGCTCGGCTGCCTCGACGGGGCTGTTGGCCACCTGGCGAACAAGCCCGCGCCATGGCCGCCCGGCACCG
>ENA-OQCE01001263-OQCE01001263.1-human-gut-metagenome-genome-assembly--contig:-NODE-1263-length-10488-cov-2.688640_pt1 | contig 10488 bp, 13 predicted proteins | sample MGYA00242495_ERZ504572 | MGnify/ENA primary metagenome ERZ504572 (study PRJEB26092, sample SAMD00036228) | human gut metagenome | host: Homo sapiens | study: EMG produced TPA metagenomics assembly of...
TTAGAGTTTATTACGTGTATGCAACCTTCACTGGTTCTGTCTGCGGCGGAATCGTAAAATTGCATCATCAATTACAAATGGACATTCAAATCCAAAGAATGCAAGAAACGACATGTAATAGTCAAATATCTACTGGTTTGGATTGGTAGTATCTTATTGAATACCTGGGGAATTTACTTCATGACGGAAACGATCAGCAGGAATCCCTGGGTCCAGGAAACACTGAAACATTATATCGACGACTTGTTCGTCTTTTCCAAGATAGTAGTCTCACTGCTTGTCGGATTTCTTTGGAACTATAATATGCAACGTATCTTTGTCTACAAGAACTGTAGGATCAGGGACCGTTTTCAGAAAGCGAACTCAAAATAAAAACAAAATAGTAATATATGAAATTCAAAGTTTTTAGAGATTGGTTGCAACAGACGATCTACAAGATCATCAACCCGATCGTACATGGAATGATTAAAATTGGGATCACTCCCAATTTTATTACGACAACAGGATTAATCCTGAATATTGTGGCTGCTTGCATATTCCTTTATGCCGGAATGAAAGGAGAACGAGGTGATTTCTACTATATCGGCTGGGGTGGCGGCATCATCTTGTTTGCCGGACTGTTCGACATGATGGACGGACAGGTTGCGCGTATCGGCAAAATGAGTTCCACATTCGGAGCCTTGTACGATTCGGTACTGGACCGCTACAGCGAACTGACGGTTTTCTTCGGGATATGTTTCTACCTGATCAATCAGGGATATGTCATCAGTTCGATCGTCGCTTTCATTGCTTTGATCGGCTCATTAATGGTAAGCTATGTCCGCGCCCGTGCCGAAGGATTGGGACTTGAATGCAAAGTCGGTTTCATGCAACGTCCCGAACGCGTAGTGTTGACCGGATTAGGGGCTCTCTGCTGCGGTATCTTTGCACCCATGATGGAAAACAACGAGATGTTCGAACCGATCATGATATTCGTCATTCCTTTGCTGATCGTTGCGATATTCTCCAACATCACGGCATTCGCACGCCTGAATCATTGTCGTAAACTATTGAGCAGCAAAGATAACGAATGAAAGGAACAATTGTACTCCCGTCAAAGAAGGAGGCAGGGACTGTTATCGGCTTGACAGCGCTGTTTCTTTTGCTGACAGCCGTATGTATCGGATTACGCCCGGAGCATGTGTTCATGGTTGGGCTTTACCTCCTCCTCTTCTTCGCTGGCAAGACAACCCGTAAATTAGCTGTTGCCTTATTGCCATTCGCTCTTTTCGGCATTTCATACGACTGGATGCGTGTTTTCCCAAATTACGAGGCTAACTCGATTGACGTGGAAAACCTATATAATCTGGAAAAAAGCTTGTTCGGTATAAATGATAATGGGAATATCCTAATTCCTTGTGAATATTTCGCGATCCATAATTGCCGGATTGCGGACATCCTTGCAGGTATATTTTATCTCTGCTGGGTTCCTGTTCCGATAGCTTTCGGATTGTGGCTCTATCTCAAGGGATACCGTAATTTGTACCTCCATTTCTCGATGGTATTCCTGTTCGTCAACCTGATTGGCTTTGCCGGATACTATCTCCATCCGGCAGCACCACCTTGGTATGCAATCAATTATGGTTTTGAACCGATACTCGACACACCGGGTAATGTTGCCGGTCTCGGCAGGTTCGACACATTGACCGGCCTTTCTATCTTCGATTCCATCTATGGCCGCAACGCAAACGTATTCGCAGCAGTTCCATCATTACATGCTGCATATATGGTTGTGGCACTATGTTATGCGATTGTCAATAAATGCAATAAATTTGTGATTATCCTGTTTGCCATCATCATGGCGGGAATTTGGGGAACAGCAGTTTACACCTCACATCACTATATTATAGATGTGACATTGGGAATCTGTTGCGCTCTTTTAGGAATCCTGCTTTTCGAAAAAGGATTGATGAAGACAGGCTGGTTCAAAAACTTCTTCAACCGATATTATAATTACATTAAATAATGTGCCAATGAAAGAATTTCTTCGTATTGGCACATTATTCATTGCATCTTGACCTTTTTTGAAGTAGCATGACATCCTAACTTTGCCACAAATAAAAGTTAGGATGTCATGTATAAACAAACTCTACCATTATTCCTATGCATATTCTTGTCTGCATGTGATCTGATCGATTACCATCCGTATGACGGCCGGCTCACCATTTCCGAACGCGATATCAACGACCACAACATCCCGCTTATCGAGGCAGCAACAAAAGATAAAGACACGATCCGCTTCGTCCTGATGGGCGATACCCAACGTAGCTACGACGAGACAGAAGATTTCGTAAAACATATCAATACTAAAAAAAGACAGCATCGATTTCATCATACACGGAGGAGACTATACCGAGTTCGGCATGAAGAAAGAGTACGAGTGGACTGTCAATATCCTGTCGAAGCTCGATATCCCGTATGTCGGATTGATCGGTAACCATGACGTAATCGGCAATGGTGACCAGGTTTTCAACAAATTGTTCGGAGAAGAAAACTTTTCCTTTATCGTCCGGGACGTCAAATTCGTTTGCCTCAATACCAATGCGATCGAATACGACTACTCCCACCCTGTCCCTGATTTCGGTTTTCTGAAAGAAGAGCTGCAAGACAGTACCCGGCATTACAGCCGCACGATCGTCGCCATGCATGCACGTCCCGGAAGCGAACAGTTCGATAATAATGTAAAAGACGTATTTCAGCTATATATCCGTGAATTTCCCTCTTTGCTGTTTTGCCTGAACGCACATAACCATCAGTTACAGGTGGAAGACCTTTTTGACGATGGGATCATCTACTACGGCTGTAGCAATATAGCCAAACGTAACTACCTATTATTTACCCTAACCCCGGACGGCTACACGTATGAAATTATCAATTTTTAAATGGATGCTCTTATTTCTTTTCCTGGCCGGCACTTTACAGGCACAGGAGGAAATCGAGGATGATGTGCGATATAAAAAACGCGTAGAAAAATATATATCCAGATGGGAAAAACTCATTCCCCACTATACCAAGCTACAGTTCGCCGGATCAATGGGTATGCTTTCCCTCGGAACAGGTTGGAATTATTATCGTAATCACTGGGAAACAGATGTATATTTGGGGATAGTTCCCCGCAACTCGGATCGCCATGCTATGGCAACTCTTACACTCAAACAGAATTATTACCCTTGGAACATCCATATCGCCGACAAGTTATCTTTCGAACCTCTCGCCTGCGGTGTCTATATCAATACTCTTTTAGATCGTGACTTCTGGGGTAAGCAGCCGGACAAATATCCACAAGGTTACTACTGGTTCTCCACCCGCATCCGTACCCATGTTTTTATTGGAGAGCGATTCACATTGAAGCTAAACACAAAAAAAGAGCTGGCATAAATCCATTTCTTTCTTCTACGAGCTCAGTACCTGTGACCTATATCTGATAAACAAGATCGGGAACGGTTATCTGAAACCCAAAGACTATCTAAGCCTCTCGTTCGGCCTCAAACTACAAATCCTATAAAGCAAAAAACGGGAGGTGTCATTACGACAGCCTCCCGTTCCCCATAAACTACATAAAACACTTAAAAGAACAAACTTCCATTAGAAGGCAAGACCTAATCGGATGCCCCAGTATTCAATCCATCGATCGAATAACTCAGGACTTCTCCTTTATTGGTTGCATAATTATAGTAGGCAGCGACATGCAGACCGATCTGTTTCTGAGGTGTAAAATACATAGTCATACCGATTTCGGGAGATACATAGAAACCCCAATTACGGTCGTATACTTTCATTACATTCATATAAGTCGACATTTCACTATAGCTTGCACCTAACTGCACACCAGCATAAGGCTGGAACTGGCTTTCGGGAGCTACGTTGTAACGAAAAGCTACACCAAAAGGCAACTGAAAGATAGAATGCTGCTGATCAGAAGTGATGGCCGATGTAGAACTTACCGGCAACGTCTGACGGTCGATATACTTATTGTTGGTATGATAAGAGATAAATGCACCTACCGAGAAATTAGGAATTACATAATAACCGGCTTCCGCATGTGCCCCCCAACCACTTGTCTTGTCTGAGAAATCCTGGCTGAACGGAGAATTAATCTGCCAGTCAACATTAAAATACATGTTCTTTACAACCTGGGCACCAGCCAGGGAAGGTATCGCTAAACAGGCAACAAGTAAAGCGATTAATTTTATTGATTTATATATCTTTTTCATAAGACTCAAATTTATCTTTTAATTCGCGTTTAATTATTTTTTCAGGTACGGTGACTGTACAAAAGCCTGCTCAATAGCACGAGTAGAAAGTTCGATATTTACCTTGTCGGAACCGGACAGCAAGCCAGTCATGTAAGCAGTCCAGAGAACCGGAAGTTTAGCATCTGCAGATTTTGGCAGCGGAGCTTTCAAATTGACCAGTTCAACCAATAAAGAACCTACGCTATAGCTGTATACAACAGGATACGGATAATACCATCCATTCCATGCGCCAGTCCAGTTACCCCAGTAGCCATACCACCAGTTATATCCCGGATACCCCCACCACCAGTAAGGATTGTCATGATAGTTCGTAAAGTAATTTACATTTTTCACAAAAGAAACCTGCAAACCCAAATCCGCAGATTCTTTATCCGATGCACGTGTGTAACCACGGCCTTCCATGCCACTAACCAAAGTAGAGACGATATCGTCAGCTTCTGTTGCACTCCAGAATTCCGGTTTTTCACTGCTACCGATAACCATTACACTATCAGGGATGTAGAAAGTTGTAAAGGATTCGAAATTAGCATCCTTGTTGTGATCAGTGAATACTACGAAATCATCGCTTAGTTTTGACATGTCTGGATCCTTCTGGCAAGACGCCAGTAAAAGAACCAATAAGAAAAAAGGAAGAATCTTTTTCATCTCATTCAACGTTTAAAACAGTTTATACTATTATTTATGCACTTATATATAAGTTACTATTTAAACAACATGAACTAAAAAAAGGTTTGCATTCTCCCTTTTCAAGAGTGTTAATTAACTTGTCTGAAGATTTTAGAACGGTTATAAACGACTGTTAATGAACACAGCAATCTCGTGTATTATCCAGTGATAAGGCCGTCCATTCTTAGTGGACAGTAGTGCATCGGGGTATATTTTAATCCATCTGTTCCTGTTCTTCAGAAGTCTTTGAAAAGCCTAAACTTTCATAGAACTTCACAGCGTATGACGATGAATTGACAGTTATCTGCATTTGAAGCTGATCGGCATAGACAGAATCAAACATTTCACCTATTACTTCAATAAGTTTTTGATTTTCAATAAAATTTTGCCCATACTTCAACCAACGATTTGCAAAACTTTTGAATTTATTTCATTTGCTCAGATTCTTTGCCATCCAAAAATTGGTGAGAGAAAGCTGATTTGCTCTCCGTTTTTGTTCTTCCGTTACTATATACCCCCTTTGTTCAAAGAATGGACGGGCTGTTAAACTTACTTCTGATGTAATCCGTATGATTCCTGTTGCAGTTGCATACCGTTCTATTTCATTTAGAAGTATCGTAGCAATACCTTTACCTTGAAAATCTTTATGAACAAACATAGAATGCAAATAACCTTGTTGGGTAATGGATGCAAAGCCGACAACCTGTAACTGTTGATTAGTTGCTACAATGAAAAAATGCGTTCTAATCATTTCTTTTATATGGGAGATATCGTTTCCGCACGATGCCCAATCTTCCACTTCTGCTTTTGAATAATCACGCCTGTTTATATTGAGGACTGTATCTTGAAATAAGTCTTTGAGCTCAAGGACATCAGCAGGTTGGGCAATTCTAATTGTAAAATCTGTATTCATATTCTTAACACTCATATTATCTATGGCAAGGTTTTATATACTTGATAATTGCTATTTATCAATAGTTATCAAACACTACAATACAAATATATGGATATTTCTCAGATAAACATGTTTTATTACCGGTTTATGTTTAAGTAGATGTGTTTATCGTCAAAAAAAGGGATGCCCGGCTTTCGGACATCCCTTTCTTGATTCTGCTTTCTATTATTTCTTATCGCAAAGTTCCTTGCTGTGCTTCCTGTACCATTTTTGAGTTGGGAAGGATAAGGATTTCTACTCGGCGGTTCAAAGCACGTCCCTCAGGAGTGCTGTTATCGGCAACCGGTTCATGTACTCCCTTGCCTTCATAAGTCATGCGCTTACTGCTCACACCTTGGTCTTCCATCAGATAATCGAATACGCTCTTTGCACGTTTTTCTGACAACGTCTGATTATAATCAACTTTTCCTGTATTATCCGTATGTCCTATGATTTTTATGTCCGTATCCGGATTTGCATTCAAACTGGCAGCCAAGTCACGCAACGCACTCTTGGAAGCGGCACTGACAGTACTTGAATTGGTTGCGAACAAGATACCCGAATCAAACGTAACCTTCAGTGCTTCGCCATTATTAATGGTTTCGACAGTCGTTTCTTCCGGCAACGTAGCTTCCAATTCCTTCTTCTGTTTGTCCATCTTCTTACCGATTAGGGCACCTGCAGTACCGCCCACGGCAGCACCGATTATCGAACCCAATGCAGTATTACCAGCCAAAGCACCGACTCCGGCACCTACAGCCGCACCTCCACCGACTCCGATAGCCGTACCTTTAGCGGTATTGTTCCATGTTCCACAACTCGTAAAAACGACTGCCATACAAAGCAGTAAAACTGATAACAACTTAAAATTTCTCATCTTCTTATTCTTTTATAAACTATATTGTAACTATACAACAGTCTATTAATCGAACATGTTGATGGAATCGCAATATTCAAGTTCTCCCTGTACAATAAAAGTGATGTCTTCAGGTGAGAACTTGCCTACACCGTCTTTTTGCGCATTCTTTACAACAAACCCGATCAATTCATCTTCATCAATATCAATTTCAGCATTGTCATCGGAATTTTCATCAAGGAAACCCTTCGACTCATAAAATTCATAAATCAGATCCACAATATAATTAATATCGTCATTACTGAATTTTCCTTTCAATTCCTGGGGAAGATAGTTCTGGATAAATGCTACAGAATCATCTTCATCATAAATTAAATCATCTTTGTCACTCATATCTTTTTAATTTTTGGTTGATAGATGCTACAAACATAAACAAAAATATTCGTTATCCATACAGGTACTCAAAAAAATCAATTCGAATCTTAAACAGGTTCCTAATGCATAGCTTTACGAGGACTAACCCTATGCATTAGCCTCCGTAACGCATAGGGTTAAGTTGAACCACCTTTTACCGCTTCTGCAAGCAATTATCACAACATCCGCATCGTGTCCCTTCCATACCGAAATATTCGGAAATAAACTCCTGACGGCAACCGTGAGTCTCAAGATATTCCGCCACCTTTTCAATTCGCATTTTGAAAGCAGCCAAACGATTTTCATAAGATGCAGTCGTAATGACAAGACGGTCCAAAGGGACGCGGATCATCTTAAAAGTGATCCGGGGTTCTTTTCGAGGAGGGACATAATAGAAGCCGACATTCCGCAGATACCCTAAGACTTTCGCCACCTCACGAGCTTCCAGCCCGGTTTTTCGCGCCAGCATATCGACACTGACGAAAACCCCGGTAGAAAAAAGCCCTTCATAATTTCGTAAAACCTCAACAGCGACTTTGGCTGCCGGAGAATCGTCACTCAGGAAACGATCCATCATCAACGAGGTTGGTCATACCGCAGATAAGGTTGTGAATTAGGATAGGGTTCAAAAGTAAGATAGTTCGACAAAGATAAAATTTCAAGAGAAGAACGTAAACGACCTTTATCGAAATGCCAATCTCTCAAAAATTCCGGTTCGTCGAGATAGACCGACACCCCTTCCCCATCACCTTCCGCGATCTGGAAACGGTTGCACAAAGCTTCATAAACCCGTTTGATATATTCGATTGTCGGGAAAGCATTGGAAGGACGCCTTTTTATATCCGTTATGTCCTGCGGTCCCAACAAAGCGACAGCGTAGGCCCGTTTCCCGTCACGACCAGCACGTCCCGCCTCTTGGTAATAAGCCTCCATCGAGTCAGGAAACTCCGTGTGGATCACCACACGCACGTCCCCTTTATCAATCCCCATTCCGAACGCGTTAGTGGCAACCAGCACACGCGTAAATCCTTTTACCCAATCGGCCTGCCGCTCTGTCTTCAGAACCGGGTCCAGGCCAGCATGGAAATATTCAGCAGAAATGCCCGCCGCCCGTAATTTTCCGGCATATTCTTCCACTCCTTTGCGGGTACGGCTGTAGATCACCGCGGAGCCGGGTACGGCAGATAAGATATGACAAATTTCCTTTAATTTATTGTCTGTCTTACGAACTACAAACGAAAGATTCTTCCGCTCGAAAGAGGTCTTGAATATCCTATATCCTTTGCGAAAATGGAGCTGCTCGCAGATATCGGCAACCACAGCTGCCGTGGCTGAAGCTGTTACGGCAATTACCTGAACATGCGGTATGGCATCGCGGATATCCGCAATCAAACGGTAATCCCTACGAAAATCGTTTCCCCATTGAGAGATACAGTGCGCCTCATCCACAACCAGCAAATTCACTTTGCTGGACAACGTCTTCAACTTCTCCTGAAACAGTTCGGAAGAAATACGTTCAGGAGAAATGTAAAGGAACTTATAATCTCCCAAGACACAATTATCCAGTTGTTGCAAAATCTCCCAATGCGGCATTTCGGAACTGATAAACGCCGACAGAATCCCTCGCTTTTGCAGGTTCTTTACCTGGTCCTTCATTAAAGCGACAAGCGGACTGATCACAAGGCAAATACCCGAATTCGCCAATGCAGGCACCTGGAAGGTAATGGATTTACCTCCTCCCGTCGGCATAAGCGCCAATGTATCATGCCCGGACAGAATACTGTCTATGACTTCTGCCTGTCCCGGCCGGAACCCGTCATAGCCCCAGTAATGCTTCAGAACTTGTAATGGATGATGCATATTCAAATGTTTTCACAAAGATAGAACATCCAGACCAACAAAAAAAGAAGGTGTGTCAAAATTCTCACCTTCTTTTTTTATGCCCAAAGCCCCGACTTTCACAAGCTGGGGCTTTGTTATAACCTGAAGATTTTGTATCTTTAGGCATAAGAATTTATACTATGGCAAAGATACATTTTCGTCCTTACAATCCCAACCAAACAGTGCTTTTTCCTCAAAGAATAGATGAGGATATTGCAGATAACGATCCGGTGCGCATGGTTGACGCCCTGGTTGAGGGCCTGAATCTTGAAAGTTTCAGGAAGCTATATAAGGGCTGCGGCCGCAGCCCTTACCATCCCCAGATGATGCTCAAGGTCATTCTGTATGCCTACATGAACAACGTCTACTCCTGCCGGAAAATCGAAAAGCTCCTTCATCGTGACATTCATTATATCTGGCTTGCCGGATATGAGAAACCGGATTTCATTACCATCAACCGTTTCCGCAATCGGGTGAAGAAGGAAATCAACGAGGTGTTTACCCAAACCGTACTCCTTCTCTCTTCCAAAGGCTTCATCAGCCTGAACGTGGAATACATTGACGGGACAAAGATTGAATCCAAAGCCAACAAGTATACTTTCGTTTGGCGAAAAACGGTTGAGCGGAACCGAGAGCGCCTGATGAAGAAGATACATGTCCTGCTAGGGCAGATAGACGATGTCATCGCCCAAGAAAAGTATTCGGAAAGTAATGAGGAGGTTGAGTTCACTCCGGCCATGCTGACCGAAATGGCGGGAGAATTACGTCATGCACTGGAACAGGTTCCCGAGCCTTCCACCAAGGAGGAAAAGACTGAGCTGAAAAAGAGACGCAAACAGCTGAAGGAGCTGGAAGAACATAGGGACAAACTGCAGGAATACGACAGTCATCTGGACACGCTGCAAGAGAGGAATTCCTATTCCAAGACGGACAAGGACGCAACTTTCATGAGAATGAAGGAGGATGCCATGCGCAACGGCCAGACGAAGCCCGGTTACAACCTTCAGATCGGCACCGAGAACCAGTTCATCACCGATTTTGCACTCTTCCCGAACCCTACGGATACACTGACCATGATCCCTTTCCTGCAATCTTTTTCAAACAGGTATGACCGGATGGCTCATACGGTGGTTGCCGATTCCGGCTATGGTTCTGAGGAGAACTACCGCTTCATGTCAGAAAACGGCATGGAAGCTTACGTCAAATATAACTATTTCCACATGGAGCAGCGGCCGAGATTCCAACCGGATCCGTTCAAGGCAGAAAACTTCTACTACAATGAAGAACATGACTTTTGCATCTGCCCTATGGGACAAAGGATGCGGAGGATAGTACTAGACATGTGAAAACCGCATCCGGATATGTCAGCGAAAATGCCAGGTACAGAGCCGTCAGATGTGAAGGCTGTCCGCTAAGATGCCGTTGTTTTAAAGCAAAAGGAA
>ENA-OQCE01001264-OQCE01001264.1-human-gut-metagenome-genome-assembly--contig:-NODE-1264-length-10486-cov-4.552563_pt1 | contig 10486 bp, 12 predicted proteins | sample MGYA00242495_ERZ504572 | MGnify/ENA primary metagenome ERZ504572 (study PRJEB26092, sample SAMD00036228) | human gut metagenome | host: Homo sapiens | study: EMG produced TPA metagenomics assembly of...
TTTTTCTTTTCTTGCAAGCTCATAACGGTATTTACCATAATCAATGATCTTACATACCGGCGGTTTCGCCTGCGGGGCAATTTTTACCAGGTCAAGCCCTGCCTCCTGAGCTTTGAACATTGCTTCTTTCGCGGACATGATTCCAAGCTGTTCTCCGTCCGAACCGATTAAGCGTACCTCTTTGTCTCTGATCTGTTCGTTAATCATTAAATTGCTAATTGTAGTGCACCTCCATACCTGTTAGATAGATTCTAATGACTTCTCGTCGCCCTCATTTACATAAAAAAAGCGTGGACAAAATCCACACTCCGCTATCACACTGCTGATATCTTTTCTTCTTAATCTGCGGAACAATCTCCTTATTCCTGCCAACCTTAAATATCAGCCTTCTCTGTGCAATATAAACCCAAGCCGCTAAACTAAATGCGCTGAGGTGAGAGTGGAACTCTGCTTTGTTTTCTTACGTACTTGTATAAGATACCATGTTCAGTCTGCTATGTCAAGTGCTTTTTGAAATTTTCTTTATTTTATTTCTTTATTATTTTCAGACCTTTTCTTTGAAATTTTATCTGAATTTCTATATGGATTTTTCTCTGAACTTTCCCGAAGTAATCCGATATAAATTATCGCAGTCCTCGTAAAATCATGTATATTTTCTCTCAAACTGCACATCCTATCTCCGAAACTTATTCAATGTAACTGTTCAGTACTCTTGCACTACAGTAGTATTGAATAGTTATCTCAGATTTTTTCAGGAGGGTAACTCTATGACAATTCTTAAATGTTCAGCAATGACCTGTGTTTACAACAAAGAACAGCTCTGTTCAAAGGGTGATATTGACGTGACAGGCGAAAATGCTACTTCTGCAAATGAGACAAGCTGCGGCAGTTTCCGAGAGAGAACCGGCAGTTCCATGAAAGACAGCTATACAGATGACTGTGGCTGCGACAAAATCCAGATCGACTGCAAAGCCCATAACTGTACCTATAATGATAACTGCAAATGTACAGCATCCTCCATTCAGGTAGACGGCTCTAATGCACATGCATCTTCCGATACAAGATGTGACACCTTCCAGTGCCATTGTGGCGCATAATATCAACACCATGGCAACAGGATTTTCACCCGTATATCAGATAATGAACTTCCCTGATCTGGTCAAAAAAAGAGACATGTCCATCTATATGGAATATGTCTCTTTTGTCTGTCTGTAAATTATTTCACTGCAAAACAGATAATCCTATCTGTTTCTTAAGAAATCCGGAATCTGGATATCCTTCTTCTGAACAGTGCTTGACGGAGTCTTAGATGCTCCAAATGGTGTGGCATTCATAGTTGGAAGGCTGAAGCTAGGCATGTTCATACCGCTTCCTGCTGCAGTTCCGGCTGTTGCTGTACCTGTCGTTGCTGTGGAAGAAGGTCTTCTTGCACCAAAGGAAGAAGCTGCGCTTCTTTTTCCGAAAGGGGTCTGCTGAAGGTTATCATCATTCAGACCTGTTGCAATCACTGTGATTCTGCAGTAGTCAGCAACTGTATCATCATACATGGCACCAAAGATGATGTTTGCTTCCTCACCTGTAAGCTCCTGTACATAGCTTGCAGCATCATTGGCATCCATAAGAGAAATATCTCCGGAAATATTAATGATAACATGTGTAGCACCTTTGATGGTTGTCTCAAGAAGTGGAGAAGATACGGCCTGCTGTACAGCTTCCATAGCTTTGTCGTCTCCTCTTGCTTCACCGATACCGATATGGGCAATTCCCTTGTCTGTCATTACAGTCTGAACGTCTGCAAAGTCAAGGTTAATCAGAGCCGGCAGATTGATCAGGTCTGTAATGCCCTGTACTGCCTGCTGCAGAACTTCATCAGCCTTCTTCAGAGCTTCCGGCATGGTTGTTCTGCGATCTACAACTTCCAGTAATTTATCATTCGGGATAACGATTAATGTATCCACTGCTTTCTTCAGATTCTCAATGCCTGCAAGTGCATTATTCATACGAGTTCTTGCTTCAAAACGGAAAGGTTTTGTAACAACGCCAACTGTAAGGATACCCATTTCTTTCGCTGCTGCTGCGATAACAGGTGCAGCTCCGGTTCCGGTTCCGCCTCCCATACCACAGGTAACGAATACCATATCCGCACCTTCCATTAACTGTTTTACTTCTTCAATGCTCTCCTCTGCTGCTTTCTGTCCAACCTCAGGCTGGGCTCCTGCACCAAGACCTTTGGTAATCTTCTCGCCAATCTGAAGTACAGTTGGAGCTTTGCACAGAGTTAAAGCCTGCTTATCAGTATTAACACCTACAAACTCTACTCCGCCGATGGCCTCTTCCACCATTCTGTTTACTGCATTATTTCCGGCTCCACCTACACCGATCACTATGATCTTGGCAGATGATTCAGCCTCGTTTGACATAATCTCTAACAACGTACTTCCTCCTTTATTTATACCTGATATCCTTTTCAGTGATTTATATCAAAGTTACATATAGATATATCATATATTTTTTTTGAGAATTAATCAACCATTAATTTTGTTTTTTTATACTTTTTTCACTCTTTTTCGGCAATTCCGGTAAATATGTTGTATCAGTGTACGGAGCCTTCTCTGATCTCAAAGTTTCCATATACTATCAATATCCCTCAGAATCATCCCCCTGATAATCACTGTTATCTTCTGTATAATCACCATATCCATCTGAATCATCTGAGTTTCCGTCGTCATATGATGAATCACTTTCTCCATCTTCTGAAGTTTCAGAACTCTGGTCATCTGCGGAACTTTCATCTCCTGAACCATCTCCCGACTCATCAGATGCCGCATCCAGAGATTCCTGTGTAGGCTTCGGTCCCACATGATTACCGGATTCGTCATACTCACCTGCTCCGGTATAATCCCCTTCCTCATCATAACCGCCATTCCAGTTCTCAATTGCTTCCTCAAGAGCAGTCTTCGGTTTTGCACCTACATAATTACCATCCTCGTCATACTCGCCGTCTCCGGTATAATTGCCATCTTCATCATAACCGCCATTCCAATTCTCAGCAGTAACTTCTTCCTGTTCCAGTTCTTCTTCAAAGGTATTGGACTCCGTAGCCACACTCTCCATATGAAGAATACCTTTTTTTCCCTGAATTTTGGGCAGAATCGCTATCACTCGGTTCATCTTCTCTTCCAGATCAGCATCTTTTCCAAGCTGAACAGTTATATCCCCATAGATGAGGCTGATAGAATAGCTGCTGTCAAACTGGATATGATCGGGGATCATATCATTTTTCTGAAAGATTGTAGACAATGCTACAGCTGTATTCAGTACAGTATCTCCTTTAATATCCAGTTTCTCATCCATCACGATGCTGTTCACCTGAATTCCGTCAAAATACGGAACCGTCTCATCTCTGTTCTGAGAACCCTCCACAAAAATGCCATTTCTGTCAAAATAAATGTAACTGTCAAGATATCGGATGCATCGACTGTTTTTTTCTCTTTTACGCTGATACAGATGGTATTTCGGTTCAGCTGGGTAACTTTAAATGCATCTACATATGCAATGTCCTCTGTATTTGTAGTGCTGTAGAGCAGTGGTGCAAGGACCGAATTGGAAGCCATCGGTCCCCGAAGCACCATATTCTTTACTTCTTCGTCTGTATAATGGGAAGTGCCCCTCACCTCAACAGTATCTACTTTATAATAGGAAAAAAATACTATCACAGCGACCATAACTCCGGCGCCTATCATACCTGCCAGCATCTTCTTCGTCCTTTTGCTCATAGGAGGTCTTTTCCCATAATTACTTTCTCTCATAAATCCTCAAATCCTCTGTCCCCGGCTGCCATATTCTGCAGCCCAAAGTCCGTAAATCTTCACAGATATGCTCATAGCCCCTGCTGATAAACCCGGCTCCTGTAACACAGGTTTCTCCCTCTGCCATAAGTGCGGCAATGAGCAGGGCTGCACCACCTCTGAGATCTCCTGCCTGTACCTGTGTTCCCTTAAGAGTTTTTCCCCCTCTTATGATTGCCTGGTTTCCGCTTACGGAAATATCTGCGCCCATTTTTTCATCTGAAAAGCACTGCCAAATCTCCGGTCAAAAATATTTTCCCGTATGGTACTCTGTCCCTGCGCACCTGTCAGCACTGCCATCAACGGAGCCTGCAGATCTGTGGGAAAACCCGGATAAATTTCTGTTTCTACTAAAACAGCCGGTCTGACAGCATTCTTTCCATTGACCTCTAGTGTACCACCATTTACTTGATATTGTCCACCTATTTTCCGATATACTTCCATAAACGACTGCAACTCCTCCACAGGTACATCATGAAGAATAATCTTACTTCTTGCTGCCGCAGCCGCACACAGATAGGTACCTGCAACAATACGATCCGGAGGAATACGGTAGTCTCCGCCTTTCAGTTCATCCACTCCTCTGATCGTAATTTCACCGGTTTCCTCTCCTTCTATCAGTGCTCCCATTGTTTTCAGATATCTGCAGAGCCAGAAAACCTCCGGTTCTTTCGCACAATTATAAAGATGTGTTACACCTTTTGCAAGAACTGCTGCCAGTATTGCCTGTTGAGCAGCTCCCACACTCGATTTCGGAAACACAATATCCTGCCCTTCAAATCTGACACATTCTCCATCCAGCCTGATGCATTTTCCCGGACATCCGCGCCAAGTGCTCTCAGTGCCATAAGATGGAAATCTATTGGTCTTTTCCCGATCGTACATCCGCCCGGATACCCTATCCTGCATTTTCTGTTTCTTGCAAGCACCGCACCTGCCAGAATGATCGAAGAACGCATTCTGCCTGTATAGACTGCAGGAATTTCTGTTCCGTCTGCGCAGGAACAATCCAGATAAAGATCATGATCGTCCCACCAGGTCACTGCACCAAGACTTTTCAAAATCTCTTCCATACAGAAAACATCTGAAATTCTGGGGCATCCCCTCAGAATGCTTAGTCCTCTGTGCATCAGAGATGCGGCTATCATTGGAAGTGCTGCATTTTTAGATCCCTGTATAAAAATCTCTCCGCTGAGAGAAGCTTTACCTGTCACATGGATTTCATCCAACCTTTTGCTCCCAAAGAGTCTCTTACTTTACAGTTTATGGCTTTTTCTATTATATGTTACGTCATTCTGAAACCTGTAATTCAATTTATCCTGTCACATTTCCCAACATTCATCGCAAGTCCCATTTCCCCAAGAAGAAACACTGCCGAAGTTCCTCCATAGCTGATAAAAGGCAGCGTAATGCCTGTATTGGGGATTGTATTGGTCACCACTGCAATATTCAAAATAACCTGAAGAGCCAGATGCCCCATAATCCCGCAACAGATAAGAGCTCCGGCCAGATCTTTTGCATGCATGGCAGCCACACCCAGCCGCCACAGAAGCATTGCAAACAGAAAAATCAGAAAGATAGCTCCGGCTGCTCCCATTTCCTCACATATAATCGAAAAAATCATATCATTCTGCGCTTCCGGAACAAATCCAAGTTTCTGCAGACTGTTTCCAAATCCTCTGCCGAATATTCCGCCGCTGCCGATGGCATACAGTCCCTGGATCGTCTGAAATCCTTTTTCATATTTCTCCGGATTTCTCCAGATTGCAAGACGTTCCAGACGATAACTCTCTGCAGCAAGAAAAACAGCTATGAAACCTGCACCTGCGCTGCCAAGCCCGATAAATTCCAGATATCCCGGATTGGATACAAAAATCAGAATTCCACCGATACCCAGAATAATGATCGCTGTACTCAGATTATTTGAACCTACAAGACCAATGATCGGCAGCAGGGTCAATATTGTCCTGCACATAAATCCAAAGCCCCTGGTTGCTTTTTTTGTACGCTCGATCTGCCATGCAAGAAAAAGGATTACAGCAACTTTCGCAAACTCTGAAGGCTGAAAAAATAAAGGTCCAAGATTCAGCCATCTTTTTGAGCCGTTGATCTCCTGACCTACAAAAAAGTACTGCGCCGGACAAAAACATTGAAATCAGATATGCCACTGGTCCCAGCCTCAGAAAAAAATGATAATCAATGGAAGAAACCATATACATTACTCCCATACCCAATGCTGTGGCAAATAACTGTTTCTTAAAATAACAGGCAGAGTCGCCGAAACGTACTCTGCCATTATATTCACTGGAGCTGAATAATACTGCCAGGCCAAAAATCACAAGCAGTACTATCAGTACCAGCATCGTCATATCTGTTTTTGATAAATCTGTCGCTCTTTTTCGCGCCATCTGTTTCTCCGCAAAATTATCTATAGCCGGTCACTGCAGCTTCGTCTTTCTCTGCCGGACAGCTATAATTCTTACTTATAGATATTCTACAGATTTCTTACATATTCCTTGAACATATCTCCACGCTGTTCATAGTTATCAAACTGTCCCCAGCTTGCACATGCGGGCGAAAGCAAAACAGCATCTCCAGGCTGTGCTTTCTCCTCACATACCTTTACTGCCTCTTTCAGATCTTCGCAGAGGATGATGTCATGGAAACCATGTTTCTCAGCAGCTTCTTTGATTTTCTCCTTTGTCTGACCGATCAGCACCAGATAACGTACCTTTCCGTCAAATGCCTCAATCCATTCATCATAACCGGACTGTTTATCATAACCGCCGCCGATCAGAAGTGTCGGACGGTTCATTGCCTGGATTCCTTTAATTGCCGCATCTGGGTTAGTTCCTTTGGAATCATTATAATATACAACGCCTTTTTTCTCTGTCACATATTCGATTCTGTGTGCAACAGCTGTAAATTCACAGATGCTCTTACGGATGCTGTCCAAGGATACTCCATCGTAGTAAGCCATTGCAACTGCGGCCATAACATTCTCAAAATTGTGTTTTCCAAGAAGCTTCAGATCTTCTGTCTTAACTACTTCGATTTCTTTTTCTCCGTCCTTCAGGATGATTTTATTTCCATCCAGATAAATTCCCTCATCCAGTTTACGTCCGCTGGAGAAAAATACCACTCGTGGAGTCAGATGTTTTCCAAACTCACGCAGAACCTCATCTTCATAATTCAGCACGCATACATCTTCTGTGCCCTGATTCTCAGTGATCAGTTCTTTCACACGTATATACTCTTCCATTGTATGATGACGGTTCAGATGGTCCTCTGTAATATTCAGGATTGCAGATACCTTTGGTGCAAACTCATCAATCGTTTCCAGCTGAAAACTGCTGATTTCTGCAACAGTTACAGAGTTTTGCTTCATCTCCAGTGCTTTGGAAGTATATGGGGTTCCGATATTGCGACTACAAAAACAGACTCACGTGCATCCTGCATAATTTTTCCAAGAAGTGCTGTTGTAGTAGTTTTTCCGTTTGTTCCTGTGATGGCAAGCACTTCACCGTCACCTACTCTGTATGCCAGTTCCACCTCTCCCCATACCGGAAGCCCCTGCTCATAAAAACTCTTTACAAGTGGAAGATCTGTCGGCACTCCGGGGCTTAAAACTACCAGATCAAGACTGTCCTGTACTTCTTTCGGAAGTTCTCCTGCATATACATTGACCGGATATGTCCCATCTGTTTTATGTACAACTGCGTCTTTATCTGTTTCGGCATTTCCGTCATAGATAACCGGAAATGCTCCTACCTTTGCCAGAAGGTCAGATGCTCCGATTCCGCTTTTTCCGGAACCGAATACAAGTACCTTTTTTCCCTGTAATTCCATAATAATTTTCCTCCCTTTTATCAGCATAACGCTGAAATCTGCTTAGCCAAAATCTTACAGTGCCAGCAGTGCGACCATACACATAACCGCTGTAATAACTGAGAATACCGCAACTACACGTGTTTCAGACCATCCGCATAACTCAAAATGATGATGGATCGGTGCCATCTTAAAAATACGCTTTCCATGTGTTGCCTTGAAATAAGTTACCTGAATGATAACGGAAAGTACTTCTATCAGATAGATCAGACCCACGATCAGGATAAATAACGGCATCTGCATCACATAAGCCGTACCTGCAACAAAACCACCCAGTGCCAGAGAACCTGTGTCTCCCATAAACACTTTTGCCGGATATACATTAAATAGCAAAAATCCCATCAGACCTCCCACAACTGCACCTGTGATCGGCTCGATCCCCGATTTCATTCCAATAGAAACTACTGTAAAAAATACTGCAACGATCAGAGTCACACTGGAAGCAAGACCATCCAGACCATCCGTAAAATTAACTCCATTCACAGTACCGATCACAGCAAAGAAAAGAACCGGAACCGCCAGCCATCCAAGATTCAGGAAATGTCCGCTCCAGAATGGGATTCTCATAGTCAGTGAGATATCTGTATACTTAACAATATAAAATACAAAAATCGCAGTCAGAACTACCTGAAGTAAAAATTTCTGCCATGGCAGCAGTCCGTCTGAGCGTTTCAGCACAACCTTCAGATAATCATCCAGAAATCCGATAATTCCAAATCCAAGAGTCAGGAACAGTACCGGAATGATCTTCGGATAATCCCCTACATAAAATAATGCAGTTATCGCTGTGGCGATCAGAAAGATCACTCCACCCATTGTAGGTGTTCCTGCTTTCTTTAAATGGGACTGTACGCCCTCTGTTCTTTCTGTCTGGCCCATCTTCAGTCTCCGAAGAAAAGGAATGATGACCGGTCCTAATACAACGCTGATTGCAAAAGAAATCAGCACAGGGATTACAACTTGAAATTCCATCTTACACCTCGTTCATTCTTTCGTTTTTTCCTGAAAGTTTTTTACTTTCAGATTTCTTTTAGTATAAGGCTTTTTTGCTTATTTATCAACCCTGCCTGCGGAATTTCCCTAATTGCCTTCTGCAGAAAAATCAGAAACATCACTTTTTTCAATTCCAAGATATGGCAGGATATTCTCAAAAATACCACGTATCACAGGTGCAGCTACTGTCCCTCCATAATAGATTCCTTTCGGATCATGAATAATACACAGTCCCAGTATCTGCGGATCTTCTGCAGGTGCAAATCCCAAAAAAGAGGAAATATAACGATTTGCACTTCTTGGCAGTGTCTGAGAAGTGGCAGTTTTCCCACCGATGGCATATCCTTCAATTTTTGCATTTTCCGGAGCCCTGAGATACTACTGTTTCCAGGATTTCTCTTATTTCCTTCGAAGTCTCTTCAGAGACAATTCCTTCCTTTACCGGAAAAATCAGTTTCTCACCCTCTGTTCTGTCAGGATTTAACACTGCGACTCCAAAATGCGGTGTCACCCGTCTGCCTCCGTTTATAAGTGAACTTACTGTTGCAGCCAGCTGAACAGGCGTAATCTGAAAAGACTGTCCAAAAGAAACCGTTGCCAGTTCCACTTCTCCCATATTTTTCTTCTGATGCATAATAGTTCCTGCCTCTCCCGGAAGATCTGTCCCGGTTTTATCCAGAAGTCCAAACTGTCTGAAATACTTATAATAACGTTCTACCCCAAGGCGAAGCCCCACCTCTATAAACACAGGGTTACAGGAATTCTGTGCACCTTCCACAAAATTCTGGGATCCATGTCCTGTTCTTTTTGCACAGTGGATTCTGCGATCCTCCACCACTTTATATCCGGGACAATAAAAACGGTCCCCAGGTGAAACAACACCAGCCTCCAGTCCGGCTGCCATGGTGATGATTTTAAATGTGGAACCCGGTTCATAAGTATCATTCAGGCAGGGATTTCTCCACATCTGATTCAGTAATTCCTGCTTTCTTTCTGTATTTGTTTTTCCTGATGCTGTCTGCACTGCCAGTTCACTTTGTTCATTGTGATCTTCCGACGGTATTGTTATCCCGGATTCATTTAACTGCATATTCAGATCATCTGTCAGGGTAAAAGGATCATTCAGGTCAAATTCCGGCACATTGACACATGCATATATTTCGCCGTTCTGTGGATTCATCAGCAGGATAGATACACGTTCTGCCTGCTTTTCCTCCATTACTTTCAAAGCTGACTGCTGCGCAAATTCCTGAATATTTACATCAAGGCTGATCATCAGGCTTTTCCCCTCTATCGGTTTTTCCCTTGTCTCACCCAATTTATCAATTTCCACACCCCTGGCATCTGTTGTTGTCAGGATTTTACCCGGCTGTCCCCTCAGGATTTCTTCATATTTCACTTCCAGACCGATAATTCCCTGATTATCGCCTCCCGTAAAGCCAATGACTTTTGAAGCCAGACTTCCACATGGATAGTAACGCTTATAATCCTCATCAACTTTCACCCCTGCCAGACTGCACTCTCTTATCTCATCACCTGTACTTTTTTCCACATTTGTCTTTACTATTTCTATGGAAGAGATTTTCTCCACTCTTTTTCTCACTTCTGCCTCATCTATTTTCAGTTTTTCAGACAGCAGGGAGATTACTTTCTCAGGTTCTTTAATCTGACTGTGGATCACAGAGATTGTACATACCGTCCTGTTTGATGCCCAGAACTTCTCCCCTTGCATCCAGAATCTCCCTCTGCCGCTTTGA
>ENA-OQCE01001265-OQCE01001265.1-human-gut-metagenome-genome-assembly--contig:-NODE-1265-length-10467-cov-2.093327_pt1 | contig 10467 bp, 15 predicted proteins | sample MGYA00242495_ERZ504572 | MGnify/ENA primary metagenome ERZ504572 (study PRJEB26092, sample SAMD00036228) | human gut metagenome | host: Homo sapiens | study: EMG produced TPA metagenomics assembly of...
CTTTCGACAGTCCTGAAAGTAGAGGATTATGTGCAGACAATTCGTGGATTTCTGCTGAAAAATTTCTGAATATTGCATATATGCCGGATCAACACATTCGATGTATAAAGTTTTTGAAAGATGTGACGATACTTGTATTAGTAGCAGTGCAGATGCAGGGGGCTGGCACAATGATGTTGATCTTGTGATAGGAGAAAGGGTTATGGCAGTTAATACAAACACAATAGTTTTCAAATGTATATGCTCAAAATTATACACCGGGCAGTAAGGAAAAAACGAAAGTAGCCAGGAATACGGAAACCGGGGAAGTAAAGAAAGAAGAGAAGGTAACGGAATCCAAAGATTTGGGAAAGACGATTGGTGATCCAAAACTTTCGAAAGAAGCGCAAAAGTATTATGAAAAATTAAAAAAGAAATACGGAAATTATGATTTTATTCTGGTAAGCAAAGATCAGAAAGCAAATGCTCAGGCAAATGCCGCAAAATATGCAAATAATATTAAGACAGTCGTTCTTATTGATGAAGAGAAAATTGAACGAATGGCTACGGATGAGAGTTATCGTAAGAAATACGAGGGAATTCTCAGTGGAGCAACAGCACAGCTGCAACAGTTAAAATCCAGCGTGGAAAAATCCGGTGCTGATGTAAAGGAGTATGGCATGCAGGTGAATGATGGTGGAACCACTTCGTTTTTTGCAGTGCTCAGAAAATCATCGTCGGATCAGAAATCCAGAATTCAAAAGTCTGCGGAGAAAAAGAAGGCGGAAAAGAAAGCAGCGGAGAAAAAGGCAGAGAAAAAGCAGGAGAAGGAACGCCTGGAGAAATCCAAAGAATCCAGGACTGAGAGTGAGGATGATACACAGACCATTACATTAACTGCCAATTCTGTAGAAGAGCTTATGGATAAAATAGGTGAATATACATTTGTAGAGAGGAGTAATGAAGTCCGGACGGACCGCGAGAAGCTCATGGGACAACATGTGATTATAAGCTGTAAAAGCAAAAATTGAAATAAAGGAAATTGCAACATTGGCACAGACATATACCGTAAGAATAAAAAATGGAACAAAAAGCGTAAAGCGCTGTCGCATTTTTCTGTGGTGGAAGAAATATACCCGTATCAGGAGGAAAAATGGCAGAGTATATTATGAAAAAAAAGGAATGTTCCAGATGGGAAAAAAAATCATATGCAGCGTTATTGCAGAAGAAGGAATCTTACATTTGAAGCAGTGCCAACGCAGTATACGCGAAGCAGCAATTACCGTAGCCTTTTTTTTTGCAAAGTATCCATCACCTACCGGAAAATACCGGTGTGCATACTGTGGCAAAAAGCCAAAAAGATAAAATAACGATTGACCATATTTTTCCGGTTCATTGCATGGAGGAGTATCCGGCAGTGCGTAGAAGAGCCGCATTGTTTGGAATTCACGGTTCGAATGATATGAAAAACTTATGTACTGCCTGTATGCGGTGCAATCAGAAAAAAGAAGCGAAAATGGGAATCTGGATTCTGAAAGGCTTTATTGGAAAACAGCCTTGGTACTGGCCGCTTCGGAGAATACTTACGGTGATACTGGTGTTTTTTGTGCTATATCTCGGGCGAAAAAATATATATGCCTGTGGTATGGAACTGGATAAATACATTACAAAAATAAAAGCTGGGAAAATGTATAAATACATGCAAACCCGGGAATTATTTTCCAGAGGTGAAAAGCATGAAAAACAGGATGTAACTTACGGAGGATAAAAAGAATATGGCAATTGGAGCATTACAGACAGGATACACTACATTATACGGAAAAGTAGCAGGACTGGGTACACAAAACGGACAAACGCGCGGAAGCAGTTTTCGGGAGCATATAGACGGAACCGAAAAGAAAGCGCCGTATCAGCATCTGGCACAAAACGGTACAATCACGTACAAAGGGGTTACGTTTGTATGTGATACGGACAGAAATCGGATTACACTCGGGGATGTCACCGACCGGAGCAAGTGCCTGAACATCAGCTTAAAAGGTGGCGGGTGCCTGATGGTCAACCGGGATAATCTCAGTGACCTGTCACAGGCAATTACGATGTTCTGCCCGGAGGATATCAACCGTATCATGACAGCAATCGCGGAAGATAAGCGGGCGCAGCAGATGCTTCTGGAAAAGGATGAAATGGAAAGCAGTGTTGGGGAAATCATCACGGAATAAAAGAATGTACTATGATTTAACAAAAGGAAAAATATCAAAAAATCTTATCTTATTTGCACTGCCGATGATGGCGGGCAATCTGATGCAACAGTTTTACAATATTGCGGATACACTGATTGTCGGGTGCGTGGTTGGAAAGAATGCACTCGCGGCGGTGGGTCTGCCTATACACTTATGACCTTTCTGACCTCGAGCATGCGCGCGGGTAGCTGTGGCGCATGCTTTTGTGCTCATCATGGCAGTGATGGTCTTCGTTAACGTGCTGGTGTATGTGTGTATGCATCCTATTCTGTGGTTTCTACGTGTGCCACAGGAAGTCATGGAGGAGATGCAGCAGTCGGTCATGAATTTTGGAATTCTGATGGTGCAGGGGCTTGTAAACAGTTTCGGGGCAACAACGATGGCGGCATTTGCGGCAGCGGTCAAAATTGACACATTTGCATATCTTCCGGTACAGGATTTCGGCAATGCGTATTCCACGTTTGTCGCACAGAATTATGGGGTGAAAGATTACGGACGGATCCAAAAGGGAACGAAGGAAGCCTTTGCGATCAGTATTGTATTCAGTATCATTATTTCCATTCTGGTGTGCACGTTTGCAGCATCTCTGATGGAGATTTTTGTGAAGGCACAGGAGACGGCGGTCATCGCGTGTGGTGTGCAGTATCTGCGTATCGAGGGCTCATTTTACTGTGGAATCGGGTGTCTGTTTCTGCTGTACGGATATTACCGGGCAATCAACAAAGCACAGATGTCAGTGGTACTTACGGTGATCTCTCTGGGGCTGCGTGTTGTGCTGGCCTATATCCTTTCGGTGCCGTTGAAAGCCCCGGGAATCTGGGTGGCAATTGTGAATCACAAAAATTTAAAAGAAATTTAATAAGAAGACAAAAGATTCCGTGCTATAATGAGCCTGTCAGAATGTAAAACGATGGAGGAAATGAGCATGAGAACGTATGGACGTTTATTGAAAAATATAGCAGCAATAGCACTTCTTCTGGCATTACTTTCCATGCTATTGCCGTTTTGTAAGTTTTCGGCAGGCGGGCAGGAGATGACGCTGTCCGGTCTGGATGTGGTGAAAGCAGGAGGAAGGGCAGGTTATACGTATCTGACAGAAGGCAGAGTGGCAGATACTTTCGTTTTAAAAGCTCCGATCACGGTTGGTACGGTAAAAAGCAGTCTTTCTTATGTACAGGGAGTGGGACAGATGCGGCTTCTGGCAGTTTGTGCCATTGCAGCACTGCTCCCGGTACTGCTTTGTTTTTTGTCTGTGGGAATGTTGTTTCTGGCGGAAGGAAAAAAGACGATGCTGCTGCCAACGCTGTTTACCAGTCTGGTGCTGGCAGAACTGCTGATTGTTTTGGCTGTGTTTCCGGCACTGTATCCGTTTCTGTTGTCAGGGATATATTTCTTTACCCTGCTGCATGGAGTCGCATGGATACTCATACTGACAGGATGGATTACAGGAGGGTACCGGCCACCCGAAAAACAGGGAAATGAGCAGATAAAAAGGGAAAAGAATCCGAAGCGGTCCGGACACGGCTGGCGGCGCAAAAAAGCTCACCGGCGGAGAAAGTCGAAAAAGAAACGCAGCCGGAAAGAGGATTCTTCCACAAAAAAGAAGAATACAGCAGGAAACAAAACATTCGAGTGGAAACATTGTCAGATTTCCTATGACCCTTCGAAACAGACATACCGGATGATCAGTGATTCTCCGGAGAAGATTTTACTGCTGAAAGAAGACAACGTGATAGGAACGTTAGAACAGGGAGAATGCGTACATGTGGAACGCCCGGTGACGCTGCAGATTCAGGGAAAGGAAGAACGTCTGCATTTAAAATAAATGACAGGAAAAGAAAAACTCCGCAGAACCGGAACCCTCAGGGATTTGATTCTGCGGAGCCTTTTATTTTTTCCTGCGGATATGTACCTCCGGAATCGCTACATTGTCATAGTGCACCGGGGCATCTTCACCCGGAGTTTCTTCGTGATCTTCCGGTTTGTGGGTGTGAACTTCCGGAATCGCTACATTGTCGTAGGTCAGGTCGTAATTATGCTTTTCCGTTGCCTTTTTCTTTAATTTTTTCCAAAACATTTTCGTTGTCCTCCCAATTACAAAATATTGATAAAAAAGGTAATTACAAGGCTGTTGATAAAATCCGCAAATAAACTTCCGATCAGGGGAATCAGGAGATACGCTTTTACGGAAGGTACATAGCGGTCACAGATGGCCTGCATGTTTGCCATGGCGTTTGGTGTGGCACCCATACCAAAACCACAGGTTCCGGCAACCAGTACAGCAGCATCGTAATCCCGTCCCATAATGTTAAACTCGATGAAGTAAGTAAATACACAGATCAGTATGACCTGTGCCGTCAGCAGGATCACAAGCGGAAGAGCTAAAGAAGCAAGTTCCCAGAGCTTTAAGGTGATCATCGCCATACCTAAAAAGAGGGAGAGACTGATACCTCCAAGGTCGTTGATTTCACCCATGTGGATCGTTGCTTTGCCAGAGTATTCGGCAATGTTGCGGATCAATGCGGCTGCCAGCATGGCACCGATGTAAACCGGAAAGGTAAGCCCGGTTTTGGTCAGAAAATAGGAAAAAATTGTTCCCAGACCGATCGCAAGGATTAACTGAAATACGGCGGATGCATACATGTTCGTATGACGCTCATGCTTCTTTTCGTCCTCAACCAGCAGACTGTCATCTTCCGTGACTGCCGTGGACAGCAGGTTCTGTTTTTCAATCAGGCGTCTGCCGAGCGGACCGCCGACCAGACTGCCGGCAATCAGACCAAAGGTGGCAGCTGCAGTACAGATCGTGGTGGCTCCCTGAATATTAAAGTCTTCTAATACAGGACCGAATGCTCCGGCTGTACCATGACCGCCGACCATTGGGATGGAGCCGGTACACATACCAATCAGCGGATTTAAGTGCAGGACATGGGACAATCCCACGGCAAGAAGGTTCTGACATATAATCAGTGCAACGACAAGACCGAGGAAAACTGCCATAGCTGTGCCTCCGCTTTTTAACACTTTTAAGTTGGCCTGAAAACCGACCGAGGTAAAGAAAAATACCATGCATACTTCCCGGAGTGTGTCGTCAAAAGAGAATTCCGCAACTCCGGTAACATAACAAAGACAGGTCAAAATTGCAAACAAAAGACCGCCAATGACAGGTGCCGGAATACAGAATTTTTCCAGAAACCCAATGCGGTGTCTTAAAAAGTTGCCAAACAAGAGTACCAATACAGCGACTGCCAGTGTCTGGTACATATTCAAATGTATTTCCATAGTTGTCCTTCTTTCATATGTTATTTTGTATTGACGCTGATTCCCTGCCCGGCATAATAAGCAGCAGCACCCGGATGGAAGGGAATGGTTACACCGGAGGATGCATCTGTCTCGTCAAAAGCAGCGTCTAAAGATGTGGCATAGGCCAGATCCTGTGCGTGGGAAAACAGAATTTCTGTAAGTTTTTCCACGGTTTTTTCGGAAAGGGCATCGGAGGCAAGCAGTACGGCTTTGACTCCAATGGTTGTCACGTCTTCGTCCTGTCCACTGTAAGTGTTTGCAGGAATGACATATTTGCTGTATTCCTTTGTGGTTGCAAGCAGTTTTTCCAGACAGGTATCGTCGATGGAAAGGAGCCGCAGATCACATTCCTTTGCCAGTTCTTCAATGACTGCGGTGCGGATGCCGGCGGTGCAGAATAAGGCATCAATTTCACCGGAGGCAAGTTTTCCGGCGGCATCTGCATAATCCAGATTTACCATGTGCACCAGTTTCGCAGTCAGACCACTCAGTTTTAAAATTTCGGTAGCGTTTTGTTCGGTTCCGGATTCGCTGGCACCGATGCTGACGGTTTTTCCCTGCAGATCATTTAATGTCCGGATATCAGAATCTGCCCGGACGACGATCTGGCAGGCTTCGGTATAAAGTCCTGCAATGGCACGGTATCCCTGTTGTTTGTTATCAGAAAAACTGCCGGTTCCTTCATGGGCTGCCCGGACCAGATCCGCCTGTGCGATCCCAAGATCAATGTAATTTCCGGACAAAAGCCGTAGATTTGCCGCAGATCCGGCGGTGTTTTTAACTTCAAATTTCAGGTCGGAGGATTCTTTGGATGCCAGACCGGCATAAGCATTTGCAACGGTATAATACATCCCACCGATGTCGGCTGCACCGAAACGGATGGTCTTTGTCTGGTAGCTGCATCCGGTAAGGAGCAGGGCAAGGCAAAGAAATAGTCCTATTTTTTGTTTCATAGCTATAAGTCCTTTCTTAAGTTGTTATGCAATAAACATTGCCGTAAAATGTATTTTACACGAAAAGAGTGAAAAAGAAAATATAAAATTCCGCAAGGTGATTGTATCCTAAAATGAAATTTTCCTGAAAGTTAAAATTTTGGTTGACAGACACACTGTAGTGTATTAAACTGTTAATAAATTAAAGAGAAATAAAATCATTGAGCGAAGGTAAGTACAGCAGATGATTCCTTTCAGAGAGCCGGCGGCAGGTGTGAGCCGGCAGGATAGTTTGTCATGGAATGGATTCGTTAGATGCAAGGTGAAAGCGTAAGGCGAGTAGTTGAGCCGTTTCCCCACGTTACAGGGGTATGGATATCGAGACAAAGAGATTTTGTTTTCTGTATCACAAGAGGTTGCGTAATTGGTGGCAGTTATTTCCGGTTCGGGGATGGCTGCCTTTGTTATTTTTCAGTTACGGAGCGAAGAAGGGTGGCACCACGAGGATAATCGTCCCTGATCCGGCAGCAGTCGGACCAGGGACGTTTTTTTGGAAAAAGGAGCAGTAATATGAAGCGGAGATTACGGGTATACAAAAAAGACAGTCAGCATTGTAAATGAAACAGCGATCGGCATGTATGAGAGTCTGGTAGGAAACAAAAAAGGATTTCTTCTGGAAAGTTATGATAAAAATTATGACAGATATACGTTTTTTGGAAAAGAACCGGAAGAGATCATTACTTCCAGCGGGGATGCACTCGTGATCCGGCGGAACAACGGGACGGAAGAAATCCGGCAGGGAAATCCGCTCGAACGTCTGAAAGAATATTACAGCGAGTTTGATATCGTAAAAGAAAACGAAGAGCTGTCTTTTTCCGGAGGACTGGTCGGAAATCTGGGATATGATTTTGTCCGCTATGCGGAAGTACTGCCGGATAACAATCCAGACGAGATTGGAATCGAGACCATCCAGATGATGCTCATGACAAAATTTATCCTGGTGGATCATGTGGCAGAGACACTGACCGCAGTGATTCTTGGAGAAGATTCGGAAGACGGAAAAAAGAAAGCATTAGCAGAAGCAGCAGAACTGATTGAGGAGCAAGAAAAAATGCCGGACAGATACCGGACAGAAATTTTACACATGACGGTGTGATTGTCAACCAGTCCGATACCTTAGAACAGTATTGCGAAAAAGTCGAAAAGATCAAGCAGTATATCCGGGAAGGACATATTTTCCAGACCGTGCTTTCCCAGAGATGGACGATTGAGACAAAACAGACCGGATTTGAGCTGTATAAAGAGCTCCGGGAACTGAATCCATCCCCGTATCTGTATTATTTCAATTATGGAGAGTTTGAAGTGATCGGAAGTTCCCCGGAAATGATTGTAAAGCAGCAGGGAAGCAGGGTGTATACCTGTCCGATCGCCGGAACCCGGCGCAGGGGTGTGGATGCCGAGAGGATGCATTGCTTCGGATGAATTGCTCCGGGATGAAAAGGAACGCGCCGAACATGTTATGCTGGTGGATCTTGCGAGAAATGACATGGGAAGGATCTCAGAATTTGGAACCGTCAAGGTGACACAGTTTATGGAAGTGCAGAATTATTCCCATGTAATGCACATCGTATCTATGGTGGAAGGAAAGAAAAAAGGAGAATTTCATCCGCTGGATCTGGTTTCTTCGTTCCTTCCGGCAGGAACGCTTTCTGGAGCACCGAAGATCCGCGCGATGGAGATTATCGATGAACTTGAGAGTGTGCGCAGAGGACTCTACGGAGGCGCAACCGGATACATTGATTTCTCCGGTGATATGGATTTCTGTATTACGATCCGGACAATGATCAAAAAGAAAAACCGTGTATATTTGCAGGCTGGAGCGGGAATCGTTGCAGATTCGTTCCGGAAAATGAGTATCAGGAGTGCTGCAATAAAGTAATGGCACTAGCCAAGACGCTTATAGAGGAGGAAAATTTATGATTTTGCTGATTGATAACTATGATTCTTTTACTTATAACCTGTATCAGTATATCGGAATTTTTAACTCCGATATCAAAGTTGTCCGAAACGACAAGATTACCATTGAAGAAATTAAGGCGATGGACCCGGAGCGGATCGTGCTTTCACCGGGACCAAAGAATCCGAAGGAAGCAGGCATCTGCATGGATGTTGTCAAAGAATTTACAGAAGAAAAACCGATCCTTGGCATCTGTCTGGGGCATCAGTGCATCGGTGAGGCACTGGGAGGAACTGTTTCCTATGCCAAGGCATTGTTCCATGGAAAGCAGTCGTTGATTGAACATGATGGAAGCAGTGTATTTACCGGGATCAATTCTCCGATCCGTGTGGCAAGATACCATTCCCTGGCAGTGCAGGAAAAGGATCTGCCGGATTGTCTGCGGGTGCTGGCGCGGACCGATGACGGAGAGATTATGGCAATGCGCCATAAGAAATATCCGGTTGTGGGATTACAGTTCCATCCGGAATCCATTTATACCGAGCACGGCAAACGCATCATCGAAAATTTTGTAAATGGAACGTGTTAGATTATCGCAATTTATATTAGGAGAAAAAATATGATACTGGATGAAATTGTAGAAGATAAGAAAAAAACGGCTTCCCGGGCACATGGCACGTATTCCGGAAACAGAAATGCGGCGCATGGCAGAGGAAACAAAGACGAGGGAGGCAGACTGTTTTTATAATCATTTAAAGAAACCGGGACTTTCGATTATCGGAGAATTTAAGAAAGCTTCCCCGAGTCTCGGAACGATTACCAGCAAGATTGATCTGATGGAGCGCATCAGTGAGTACAATGCATCGGTGGATGCCATTTCGTGTCTGACAGAGGAAGATCATTTTCACGGAAATGTTGCGTATTTAAAAGAAATCCGGGCAAAATCCAGCCTTCCGATTTTGCGGAAAGATTTCATGATCTGTGAGTATCAGTTTTATGAGGCAAAAGTGATCGGTGCAGATGCGGTACTTCTGATTACAGCGATTCTCGATGATGCACAGATGCATGATTTTATCAGCTGGCAAGAGAACTTGAACTTGATGTGCTGGTTGAGACACATGATGAGGCAGAGGTGAACGGGCGATGAAGATCAACCCGAGAATCATCGGGGTCAATAACCGTAATCTTAAGGATTTTACGATCTCTTTGGAACATACCAGACGCTTCGCCCTTATGTGCCGGAAGATAAAGTATTTGTGGCAGAAAGTGGGATTACGGGAGATGAGGACGTGCGGTTCCTGCGAGACTGTGGGTGGATGCCTTTTTGATCGGGCGTGCGTTTATGGAATCGGAAAATCCGAAAGCACTTGCACAAAAATGGAAGGAGCTGTATCAGGCATGAGACCAGAAGTAAAGATCTGTGGACTGAAAAAGCCTGCAGATGCGCAGTATGTAAATGATGCAGGGGTCGATTACGCAGGATTTGTTTTTTATGAGAAAAGCAGGCGGAATTTAAGCCGGCAACAGGCAGAAAAAATTATGAAAAAAATCAGTCCACGGATAAAAAAGGTTGCCGTAACCGTTTCCCCGGATGCGGCACAGATAAAGACACTGCAGCAGATGAAATTTGACATCATCCAGATGCACGGAAAGCTGTCAGAGGATGCCATAACGGCAGCAGAACTTCCTGTCTGGTATGCCATAAACCTCTCAGATCCGGAAGAGTTTGAGGCAAAAACAAAGAGCTTTTTTGAACTGCAGGAAGAACTGCAGCAGAAAATTACAGCGATTGTCGTAGATGGTGCAGGCTATGGCGGCGGACAGAGTTTTGACTGGCAGAAGCAACTGAATATTGACCGGCAGGCGGGGATTTTCGCCGGAAGAAAATTTGTCCTGGCAGGAGGGTTACATGCCGGAAATGTTGCCGAAGGAATCCGGTTGTTTGACCCGGATATCGTGGATGTAAGTTCCGGAGTGGAAGAAAAAAGATCAAAAAGAAGAAGCATTGATAAAACAATTTGTAACATGTGTCAAAAGAGGAAGCAGAAGAAAAGGG
>ENA-OQCE01001266-OQCE01001266.1-human-gut-metagenome-genome-assembly--contig:-NODE-1266-length-10467-cov-1.773791_pt1 | contig 10467 bp, 12 predicted proteins | sample MGYA00242495_ERZ504572 | MGnify/ENA primary metagenome ERZ504572 (study PRJEB26092, sample SAMD00036228) | human gut metagenome | host: Homo sapiens | study: EMG produced TPA metagenomics assembly of...
CTCCTTCTACTGCTGTCAGAAGGCCAACATGAGCATACCATTTATGATATGAAAGATTAAATTCCACTTGTGCAGAAGAGAATTCCACTGTATAAATGATGGTAGAATTAAACTTTGCAATTTTCAATTTCTTAATTTTATCTGATTCCATTTGAATCTGTACAGGCACAATGCTATAATCGGAATAAATATATAATTTGCCAACAGACAAAGGGAAGGACGGTCATGAAGAAAAAATCTCATTCCATTTTCGCTGTGCTTGCACTGGCACTTGTCATTGCTGCAGCGATCGTAGTCTTCGCCCTGATCCGCAAATACACACCGAGTAAGGAACACGAAGATTTAACCACTTATTATCATCTGACAAATTCCGATGAGGTTGCCATTGTTTTAAATAATGAAGTAACCTCTTCCAAAGCCAGGGTCATTGACGGTCATATTTATATTGATTATGATTTTGTCCATGACAATTTAAATTCACGTTTTTACTGGGACAATAACGAGAATATCCTTCTCTATGCGACATCACAAAATCTGATCTCGGCACAGGCAGAGCAGACCAGTTATATGGTTACAAAATCTTCCGCAGATTATGATCGTAAAATTGTTACCATAAACTCTGATACTGCATATATTGATCTGGATTTTGTAAAGGAATATTCCGATTTTAAATACAAACATGTAAAAGATCCTCACCGGATCATTATTACCAGTCAATGGGGAAAATACCAGACTGCCACTGCCAAAAGAAATGCCTCCCTGCGCGTAAGAGGCGGCATCAAAAGCCCGATTCTGAAAGAAGTTTCTTCCAAAGAGGAAGTCACAGTGATCGAACAGGGCGACAACTGGGACAAAGTAATGACAGATGACGGTATTATTGGATACATGCAGAAACGTATGCTTTCCTCCGTCAAAGAAAAAACAAGAAAAAGCGATTTCACTCCGGATACCTTTGCACATATAAAGAAAGATTACAATATCTGTATGGCCTGGCATCAGGTCACAAACCAGTCTGCAAATAACGCGGTTTCCTCTGTCCTTGCCAATACCAGAGGAATCAATGTACTCTCTCCTACCTGGTTTTATCTGAATGACAACAACGGAAACATTGCCAGTCTGGCAAGCTTAAATTACGTAAATTACTGTCATAACCAGGGAATTGAGGTCTGGGCACTTGTCAGCAATCTGGAGAATAAAAATGCTGATACAACAGAAGTCCTGACCCATACCTCTAAAAGACAGAATCTGGTAAATCAGATTGTTTCCATGGCGATTCAATACAATCTGGATGGAATCAACGTAGACTTTGAAAGTATGAACGGGGAGAAAGTCGGGGATGCATTTATTGAATTCATCCGGGAGCTTTCCATCAAGTGCAAAAACAACGGGGTTGTTCTTTCTGTAGACAATTACGTTCCGATGTCGTATACTTCCTTTTATAACCGAAAAGAACAGGCAAATTTTGCAGATTATGTTGTAATTATGGGGTACGATGAGCATTATGCCGGAAGCTCCGAAGCCGGGTCTGTTTGCCTCTTTAAGCTGGGTAACCCAGGGTGTAAGCGATACTTTAAAAGAGGTTCCTGCCGATCAGGTAATTCTTGGAATGCCATTTTATACGCGTGTATGGGAAATCCCATCCGAGAGCAGTTCCGATGACACAGCAGCCGGTGCCAAATTTCCTCAAAAATTTATGGCATGAAGCTGCAAACGATTTTCTCGCCACACATGGTGCAACCAAAACTTGGCAGGATGACTGTGGACAGAACTATTCGGAATTTACAGATAATGACACCACCTATAAGGTATGGCTGGAAGACTCCGCCTCCGCAGAATGCCGGTTGAAACTGGTTGAAGAAAAGAAGCTTGCCGGTGCATCCTTCTGGAAACTCGGATTTGAAACAAGTGATATCTGGGATACCGTTACCAGGTATATCCACTGACTTACCTGCATATATATAGGAATAAATAATTCCATAAAGCAGGTTCTATGAAAAAGAAATTTGAAATTCTTATGGTTGCCTGTCTGTTTATAAGTGCTTTCTTACTTGCGCGTGCATCAGCTGCACTGACATCTTCCAGACATGCGGCTTCCTCCAAAACCTGTATCGTTCTTGATGCCGGACATGGAGGAAGCGATCCTGGAAAAGTTGGCTGTAACGATGCTCTGGAAAAAGACATCAACCTGTCTATTGTGCTAAAACTCAAAACCCTGTTTGAAAACAAAGGATATAAGGTTGTACTCACGCGAAGTGATGATACCGTTCCTGCAGATGAAAACTCGCGCAGTGTAAAAGTAGAAGATCTGCGAAACCGCGTAAAACTGATCACAGATACCAATCCGGTTATGACCATCAGCATCCATCAGAACAGTTTTCCGGATGCCTCCGTCTCCGGTCCACAGGTGTTTTACTTCGAACAGTCTGCGGAAAGTTCTGCAATTGCCTCAGTCATGCAGGATACCCTAAACAACAGCCTTAATCCGCCAAAACCAAGGGTCTGTAAATCCAACAACGACTACTACATATTAAAAAAAAACACCCACACCGATCATAATTGTCGAATGTGGGTTTCTGAGCAATGAAACGGAAGCAGCTCTGCTGGTCACAGATGCCTATCAGGAAAAACTGGTCCGCGCCGTTTACCTCGGTGCCATAACCTATCTGGAAAGCGGAAAAGACGTACCGGATACTGCCACCTAATCCGTTTCTTTACGAAACGATATACTAGTTACACTTGATCTCAAACTCTTTATCCTGTGCAACTGTGCACTGTTGTAAAGAATCAGTATATCGGTAGGTGAAAACATTTCCAAAAGCCGGTCTCCGCTTACATTCAGCTGGCGAAGATCCACAACGACAAGTTTTTCATAATCTTCTGCCAGAAAAGGAAGGATACTGTTCGCAAAAGAATCCTTGATCAAAAGCAGCGTTTTTCCGTTCTTTATTCCCCCGGTAATCTCAAGCACTGCCTGATTCCCACCGGTAAAAACGCTGTACTGGTCTGCTGTTTTCAGAAAAGAAAAATCGTACAGTGTCTTTGTCTTCTTTTCTCCCATATTATAAACAACACGCAGTTTATCCGCCGGCTCATAAATCTCAATTTTGTCTGCCTGTCTGGCATAATTTATTTTTGCATAGGTTGTTCCATAGAAATCTTTACTGATGCAACGGAACTTCTTTTTCCCCTGTGCCCTCTGAAGATCTCCACCAACGCCTTTGTGTATTGTTCATAAGCATACCATGCTCCCAGCGTCGTCCAGTGATGGTCTGTCCGGTAATAGATTTCTTCCTCTTTATGTGCATCCAGTACGGGCTCCACGGAAATCAGTACATCCTCTTTTTCTAATTTCTGCTGCAATGCATCATAAACTCTGCTCCTTATAATGAGGGCAAATGCCGGAAGTTTTTCCCGGAGTATCCACGACTTTGTCGGCACCATCATCACATGGACATCCGCGTTCTGTTTTGTTTTTCCGACAAACTTCTCCAGAGCCTGCAGATTTTTGGAAATCTGCTGCGGATCAAACTCTTTTTCTGTATAGTGTTCCAAAAGGTAATGGTTCTTTCCGATGTAAACATTATGAATTTCATTTTTGCCCATAAACAATTCCATGTCTGTCTGGAACGAAACCCAATGATCCCTTCCGGGAAACTGATCCCGCAGATACGATTCATATTTTTTCTGGAATCTTCCATCCAGACTTTCGTTATACTTATTTCCGGGCGTGTCTGAAGTTCTCTTTTTCAACCGGAGAATAGGTTCTCTGATGCGACAGTGCTTCTTTTCCTGCCAGGCCGAGGAGAAGCACCATAAAAATCACCCCCGGCAGCCGTTTGAATATCCGTATCATAATTTTCTCTATTTGTACAGTTTATTGATGGCTTTTACGGCCTTTTCATTCTGCTTTTTATATGCAGCAATCACTTTGTCCTCGGACTGTTCCTCCTGCTTGTTGCTGATTGTTCCAAGCATGATAAAGCATACATAGTTTCCTTTTACATAAACTTTGGAAGCCTGAATCTTTAACTGGTTCATCGGGTACTGACAGGTATCCTGTATCAGTTTCTCCCTGTATTTTTTTAATGCCGACCGGATTTTCTTTTTGGAAGCTGCATTCTTTGCTTTTACAATAACCAGTGTGTCTGCATTTGCACTGATCATCGGCACCTCCGCAATTGCAGCACTGTACCATTTGGAAGAAATTCCGTAGCGTTCCTTCAATTCTTTCTTTGATACTTTTTCACTTGGGATATAATCATCCCCATACGCTTTCTTTACAGCATTGTATACTTTTTGTATGGATGGGGTTTTCTTCCCTTTCTGCGTGGATGCTTCTACCGTCACCGGTGCTTCCCATGCATTTTCCGGTGCATATATTCCTGTCACACAAGCAAGCACCAGTATCATTGCCACAATTTTCTTTTTCATTCGCCATTCTCCTTCCAGATCCTGTATATTTTCATTCTTATCGTGAAACCACCTGTAATCTGGTTTCCGCACTATCCTACTACAGATCTTTTGTTTTTGTCAAAAGGGATTTTATGGAATTAATAAAAACTTCCGCTGTATGATACAACCGCGTTGTCTGTACCTGATTGGAACGGTCTTTCTCCAGTTCTCCCTGCTCTTTCATTTCACTTTCCCTCCGGATTCCGGACATCTCAAACTGCGACAAAGAAAGATCCGGTGTATATGCAACATGGATATCTGCCGGTTCCTGCATGGCATCCTGCATCTCCTGCAGATGCTCTTCGATCTGCTTTGCGGTCTCTTCGCTGCTTGTCACAATTGTTCCAGAAATACGGTCTGATTTTACCTGAAAAGATGCCGTGATCTTTCCTGCCTTTTCTCCATCCAGAAAAATATCCACAAGACCCTTTTTCTTTTTTCCTCTTACGATTTTTAAAGAAACCCCGGTGACAGAATCTCCTGTCTGCATCGGAATCACATAACATTCTTCCTGCGATTGTTTCGCACCAATCTGAAACTGTGCGGTCATCTGGCGCATTTCCCGGATATCAATCGTGCGGACATCCGGATCTTCTACGATCATCGTATCCATCACATGCTCTGCCACATCCGCAAGCGTCTCCATAGCATCTGCAAGATCCGAAGGATTCTCAAGGGCTTTTGAAAACTGTTCAAGTACCTGCTCTTTCATCTCTGCAATCTCTGTCATGGATCTTTGGAAACATGATCTTGCTGAAACAACCGCTCCATCATCCGGTTTGGTTTGCGCAGCATTTCCGATGCTGCCATGACATTTATCATACTGTTTGGAATATCATACCGCTCCAGATAGGTATATACGTCTTCCGGTGTTTCCGCAAGCTGCTGATACTGCGCAAGCTGTTCCTGCCGATAGCTTTTTTCCGCTTCCTGTTCCCCAACGGATTCATCCATCTGCCGGAGTGCCTCTGCCAGTTGTTCCGGAGACATATTCTGCCACTTTTCTTCTCCCAGACGGGAAAGTTTTTCCGGTGAAATATGTTCCATCACATCGCGCAGACAATTCTGCTGGAACGCAGCTGAGATCTGCTCGTCAATTTTCGGACCTTCTGCTGTGCTGTCAACTCCGTCAAAATCATCGTCCACCTGATAATCCAGACCACTCTTTTTTTCTGAACGCACAGCACGCAAAAGGTTTCGCATCGTCACGTCCGATCCCTGATTCATCAGAAATCCAAGTGCTGCCCCATCTCCTTTTTCCACCTGTGCGATCAGACGGTAAATGCCGATATAACTGCTGCGCTCTTCCTCAGAAATCTCATGATTCTGCTCCAGTTTCCACAGATATTTGCTAAACCGTTCCTGCTCCTGTGTTCCATTCTCCTGCTGAATCTCCTGTGCCGCCTGATTCAGCTGCTCCATAGTCATATCCAGTGGATTTTCCCCCACGGCGGATCATTTCCAGCGTTACTGCCGGTTTCATATTAGAAAACGCACGCTGCATCTGCTCATCCAGTGCTTTTACTTCCATAATATTTTCCGGTGTAATTTCGGTATTGTTATATGCCAGTATCCGCACTGCACGGCGGTTTGTTTCACTTGTATCCAGCTGCAGATCCTGTAAAATATCGTCCACATTGGAAAATGCTTTTGTTATGGAATCCCCCATGTCACTGCTCGGAGCAGTCATCAGTGTTTCATAACTTTCATTTGCCTGTGCAAATACGCGCTGCATCTGCGCTCCGGCATCATGAATCTCCTGAACGGAATCATCCGCATCCACCTGCCCGATTACATATGCCGGCTGCTGTTTCAGTTCGGCAAACACATCCATGGTTTCTGCCATAAGATCCACATTTTTTTCACTTGGCTCAACACCGGCACCGGCAAGCAGGTCTTTATAGTATTCTCTCTCCTGGGATTTTAAATCCTCGACCAGATCCGCCAGCGGTGTCAGATCCATCTCTACGCCTGCTTTTTCCATCGCCACGGATGCCTCACTGGTCATTACCAGACGTGCTTCCTCCATCTGTCTGCGTGCAGTAATCATGGAAGCATCTGACGGACGTTTTCCTGCCGCAATTGCCTTCGCCATGGATCCACGATCTGGTTCCAGTCTATATGATCGGTCTGCAGATCGTCCGATAATCCCTGCAGATCTGTCAGATACTGCAGATTTTCCGGTGTAAGGGGAATCTGGTTTGCCACCAGCCACTTGCTGTTGTCCACCGCATGTTCGTCATCGGAAAGACCTGCTTCTGCAATAATCTCACGAATCTGCGGCATCAGGGACCCAAAATCAATTCCACTCTGTTCCGGCTCCACAATATTTTCTGCGCTGCTGCTGTAATTGGACAGATACAGATTGCGGATGGTCGGCTCCATATCATTTTTCAGAAGATAACTCATCGCCTGTTTCGTGATTTCCGGAATTGAGGCAGCCTGTGCCAGTGCCTCCGCACTGTCCTGCACATTTTCCTCCGTCGCCGGCAGGTCGTTTGCCGCAAGAGAGTCCATGATCTGCTGCGTCACAACCGGACTTCCGGTGATCTCCTCTAACTGTTCCTTTGTGAGTGTTCCACCCATGGAAGACACATCCACTCCGGCTTTTGCCAGAGCTGCTTTAATCTTGTCTGTCACGGTAATAATGGTATGGCTGTCTGCATCGGAAATGGAAAATCCGTCCTCTTCCATCTTCTTTAAATCTTCTGTGGAAGTGGTATTTGCCACTACAGCGATTTCGTTGCTGCGCGCCTGTCCCGAAGAAATCTCCTGCCCTGCAATTTTTTCCACTACTGTCTTTTCTTCCTGCCCCTGCTTTGCCGGGTTGGAATACGTTGCCATATCGATATTTCCAGCCTCGGACACCGCAGTTTTCTGCTGCACATAGGCTTCCTGTCCGCCAAAAGCTGCAACCGCTCCGGCATCCGGCATATTTGCCTGATAAGCCGCAATTGCCCTGTTACTGTTATCACGTTTTGCATTCCGCGTTACATCTTCCCATATATTTTTCTGCTCAACCTGCATGTATTGCCTCCGTACCATTACATTTTACGCTATAACATGTATCGGCAGGTTATCCCGGAAGCTAAAGGGGAAGATCCATATAAAAAGATCCGGAGTTTTCACCAGATCTTTTTTCCTGATTTACGATTGTTTCATTGCCTCTTCATATTCTGCTAATGTATATTTGATAAGAATTTTTTCTTTTGGCACGCCAAGTTCGACCATGTTTCGAATGGATGATATGCGCTCTTCACGCCGGCCTGTTTCCCGACCTTCACGCAATCCTGTTTCCCGATGCTCTTCCCATGCTTTACACAAATCTACACCTCTTTCTCATCCTCACATGCTATTTCAATCCCGGTAAAAAGACAGATCGCCGCCACAGTTTCTGAATCCAGCCGGGAAAACTTTTCCGGATATTTGCCAAGCAGTTCCTGCACTTCCTGCTCACTTTCGGATGCCCGGATAAACTGCAGCAACTGTCCAACTTCTGTCCGGAATACGGAAAAATCTTCGATTTCCTGTGGAGCCAGCAGATTGATCCGGTAATCCGGTATCCACGGCTTTAATTCTTCATCTAATGTGCCAAACATCTCGTGCAGGCTTCGCGGTCCATCCCATGCTTCTGCTCCAAGATACACCGTAATCGTAATAACCGGAGTCAGGGTGTCATTCCTGTGAAACCCTGACAAAAATTCTGGTTTTGTTCCCCATTTCTTTTCCTTTTTGTGTCGTTTTCCAGCCTCCCTGACCTGTGCCCCATAATTTAACCCGGCATAAACCATGTCCTTTACCGGCATTGCATAATGAATATCGCTTTGCAGCTCTGCCCCAATCAAAACCAGATAGACATTTTGATTTTTCTTGATTATAACACGTTTTAATAAATCTCTCCACTTCTGAAATGAAATTTCTTTTCCATCCATTCCAAGCACCGATAACAACTCCGTTGTGTCAGTTGCTTCAAGTGCTTCTGGCAGGATGACCGTTCTACCTCCAAACAGTACCGCATTACACATATCTGCAAAACGTCTGTTATCGGCAAAATACTCGTTTGCCTTTCGGTCTTTTGCCCCCATACATCTTCTCCTTTGTGATGTCCTGCTATTTAATTTTCTGTTACACTGGTATATCGGGATGAAACTCCCATGACTGATTCCGGTCATAAAATATACTTTCCTTTTATGACCGGAACCTATGTGATAAGATTACCGTATTTTCCTGCTGCTGTCAATCTTTTAGCGTCTTTTATTTTCCAACAAATACAATTTTGTTATCCTGCCAATAGTTAATATCGTATTCCAGTTCAATATGTTTGGAGTCTTTCGGGACTTCAAAATAAACCGTTCCTTCCGTCTGTCTTCCTGCGGATAAGGTTGCGTCAAGACCACTGTCATCCCCGATCCACTGCTGGTCTGCCTTGCTGTTGTCTGCATAACATTCCCAGTCCATCATTGTCGACACATTCTGATCGGTATCCGATGTATTTTCAAACTTAAACTTGAACTGCCAGTATTCGTACCCTTTTTTTGGTATGATGTATTCATTATCACTCTTATATTTTCCTGCCGAAACAAATGTAATTTTAAAATCTTCTGTTTCTACAACATCGCCCACCTGAAAAACATTGCTTTTGTCCTGAGTTTCTGTATCGTCTGTTTTCTTATTTTCAGAAGATGTCTGCTTGTCATCCGAAGGTGTCTGGCTGACCTTCTGTGGGTTCTTATCCTTATCATCCCCACCCCCGCTGATTGCGGCAATGACAATGATCACAATGACTGCTATCACAATCCATTTTCCAATCCCTCCCTGCTTCTTCCGGCAGTTCGGACACACCTTCGCTTTCTTTGGGATTTCCGATTTGCAGTATTTGCACACTTTTGTTCCCTTTTCTTCTGCCATATTCCTTCCTCCTCGTTTGTAATTAACTGACTCTATTATACGTATCCGTCTTTCATCCATTCGGTTCTCAACCATAAAAATAGCTTCCGCATATAGATTGGCATCCGTCATATGCCAATCATACCAGAAGCTGTTTTTTTATGGTCTGCCCACAGCAGACATTTTCTATTTATTTTCCCACAATATGCATGACATCCACGCGCAAATAGTTCTCAATTGCATACCCTCCCACGAAAAATACAAGGCTAAGCACCAGTCCAGAATAATTTTTGCTGCCACAGGCATTCTGGAAAACGGATAGATTTTTTGATTCCATGAGCCGTAATTGGTCAGCACAGCCATCGGAAGCCAGAGATAGATACCCAAAGACAAAGCTTCCAGCAGCATGGTCGCAGTATTTTTATTGCACTCTGCGATACTGCCAATACTGTAAATTCCCCAAAAGGCATATCCAAGACAGGCAGTCACCTTTTTCCATGTTTTTCCTGTGCGGAAACCGGGAAGCGGCAACAAAATCTCTGACAGTTTCTGCTTTCGCTTTTTTGTGGCAAGTGCCCTTCGCATTTCATCTGCGGTCTGAAACCGCTGTTTTGCATCTATTGCCGTTGCTTTTAAAATAATTTTCTGCATATTCTGCGAACCATTGTATAAGCCGTCCCCCGGTAATTTCCCGGTCAGCATTTCATTGCATAGTACCCCTACAGCATATAGGTCTGTCCTTGCATCCGACTGGTGAAATCCAAATTGTTCAGGTGCTGCATATCCAACGGTTCCAAGTACCACGGTATCTTTTCCCTGTTCTTTTTTGACTTCGCGGGCAATTCCAAAATCAATCAGTTTTACAATGCCGTCATCTGAAATCATGATATTCCCGGCAGTAATGTCCCTGTGGACAATGCCAAGCGCATGTACCTGTCCCAGTACTTCCAGAATATCCGCCATATAATCTTTCACACGTTCTTCTGCAAACACGCCATAATATTCCAGATACTGCTGCACGGAAATCCCCGAAATATAGCCGGTAATCAGAATTCCCCTTTCCTCTCCTGCTGCAAAATCGTATATGTTTTCCAGATGCTCATTGCGAATGGACAATCAGCTTTTCAT
>ENA-OQCE01001267-OQCE01001267.1-human-gut-metagenome-genome-assembly--contig:-NODE-1267-length-10466-cov-2.132411_pt1 | contig 10466 bp, 13 predicted proteins | sample MGYA00242495_ERZ504572 | MGnify/ENA primary metagenome ERZ504572 (study PRJEB26092, sample SAMD00036228) | human gut metagenome | host: Homo sapiens | study: EMG produced TPA metagenomics assembly of...
AACTCCGACTCCCTTTCGTTTGAGGACGAAACTGTGTGGGGAGTACAAGATTATGATACCTATCTGACCAGAAAATATGGAGACTACATGGTTATACCGAAACAAAGCGGGCAGAGACAGCATAATTTCCACTATCTGGATTAGATAAGCCTTACAGAGAATATGAGGTCTGATTAAATAATAAAATTTATATTGTAATGAAAAGACTGCTATATGGGGCAATCCCTTATTATCTGACAAAAATATTTAGTTCCCATTCTCCTTCACTAAAATACTATAAGTATATTAAAGACCATAAATATTCACGTCATTTATATGAGTTCAGGGAGGAATATGATGATATGGAAGTCCATATACAGATGGATAAGCAGGGGATTGTCACTATGTCTTGAAGATGGCAAACGACTCTATTTCAGACGGAATACTCCTCTTGATAAAATAGTAAGGAATTATAGGGAACTTGTCATGGAACAAGATAAACGTTCCCCTCATCATTATCTGGAAAGTATAAAAGAGGTTACCGGCAAAACATTCGTTGATATAGGATGTGCTGAAGGTTATTCTTCGTTGGAAGTTGTGGAAGAGGTTGGACATGTCTATCTGTTTGAACAAGATGAGTTGTGGATAGAAGCTCTTAAGGCCACTTTTAGTCCTTGGCAGGAGAAGGTTTACTATTGTCCGAAGTATGTGAGTGATCATAATTCTGCTACAGAACAGACATTGGATGATTTCTTTAAAGACAAAAGATAAGGAGCATTTGTTCTTGAAGATGGATGTAGAGGGGGCTGAACGTTATGCATTGGCAGGTTGCAAGGGACTGTTTAAAGAGTGTAAACAGCTGGATTTTGCAATCTGTACTTACCATGAAGAAGATGATGAAGCGGTAATAACCACCTTCTTAAAGCAGTTCGGTTGCACTTATCGTAATCAAAAGGGATACTTTAGGCATAAAGTACGTAGTGTTGTTCTGCGTGGCTGTAAAGGATGTGATGTTATAGTATAGTATGTGTTGATGTATCAATGATTGAACTGCCCGGTCATTTTGAAGTATTTTTCCAATACAAGAAGGGATATCAATTGTTCCCGTTTTTTATTCTTGAATTGCTCTATATACTCATGTGCATGTTCGATTATTGCTTGAGCTTCATCAGTATGAGCCATGTAATATTGCAGTCTTTCTTCCAAATCAGAGAAGTCCGGTTTGATTTCAATGTAGTGATAGTTAGGAATTAATGTGCCTTCCATGAACCAAGTTTCACAAGTAGGACGGGGCATTACGGCGATAGAGTTGGAAGACATTACCCATTTTAGATTGCTGGCAACATCATAGCTTCTATGGCTAGGACAAATTTATATTCAAGCTGCTCCTTAATGGTCAATTTTCCAATGCACCACGTAGGATTGATAGTATCCCGGCTGATATCTCCCAAATCGCACATGGGATGGCCAAAATACATTTTCATGAATTTGATTCGCTGCTCTTTGTCTGTTACTTTTCCGCGAAAGACAGCCATATCTTTTTTTTCTGTAAATTTTTTCTTGTCACGGACAAAAATAAAATGCCTTATCTTGTTGAGTTTCATAATAACCCCGTTGCCGTTGTTTTCAGTTATAAGACGGCTTTTTGAAATGGATGGGATTGGTGGGACGAAATCCACATCACCGGCACATAGGTTCAACCGTAGTTGTTGGGAAAACCAGCGGGTATAGCAGCGGGTATCATAGATGTAGACTTTGTGCCCTTTTAATTTATGTTCTGCAAGTGCAGGTACCGATTCGGGCAATATTGCACCCGGTAAAAGTTTGTTATAGTAGTTTACCCGGTATAAAATGTAGTCTTTATCTTTTCTGTCGGATAAAGATGCCAACTTATGATGAAGCTGCATCTGAAAGAATACATTGGGTATCAGCATACCGAGCATATTCTTTATATAATAGACAAGTTTGATGTTCTTCCCGCTTTTTAGCATACAATAGTTTGTAATCCATTGATTTCGTTTTTATTCAGTAGGTACATTGTATGAAATATGATGCAAACTTATATAAATAAATGAGAACTTCCAATTGAATTTATCCTTTAATTATCATATTCTTTTTATAATAAAGAGTTGCTCTGTTTTCAGATTTTGAGTAGTCTGGTTTGTTTTTTCGTTGTTAACGCTTACTTTTGTGCCGAATCAGCAATTCTAATAAATTTGTTATGACCAAATTCTTAATTATCCGTTTCAGTTCGATAGGGGATATTATCCAGTGTATGGGAATTATCGGTGGAATACGTGAACGGTTTGCAGATGTGGAAATTCATTGGATTACCCGGAAAGATATGGTGGGGACCTTGTCGATGGATGGCAGGATTGATAAAATCTGGGCGTTTGACAAGGAGACCGGACTTGCCGGATTGTTGAAAATGGCGGCTGATTTGAGAAAAGAGCATTTCGACTACATTTATGACGCTCATAGTAATATCCGTTCCAACATATTGAAGCTGATAGTATCTCCATTGCCTTTTGTGAAACCTTACGTTGCTTTGCGGAGCAAAGAGAGAGGCAAACGCTTTTTGTTGTTTAAACTGGGAATCAATCATTTCGACAAGCCTTTCAGGGGGATGGTGTCTTTTCAGAAACCATTGAAGAAATGGGGAATTACGCATTTTCCAGACAACTATCACGACTGGTGTTTCCCGGATGAAATACGTAGCAAGTATGAGAACTTTGTAACCAAAGATATGATTACGCTGGTGCCGTCTGCCAACTGGGAAATGAAACGCTGGCCCGTTTCCTATTGGAAAGAATTGGTTGCCCTTCTTCCTGAGTATAGATTTGTTATTCTGGCTGGTCCGAAGGATACTTTCTGTGAGGAAATCAGAAGTGCTGCACCGGAACGGGTAGTTAATCTTGCGGGACAAACCTCATTGATGGAATCTTCTTACATAGTGTTGCGTTCCAATCTGGTAATCAGCGCTGATACGGGTTTTATGCATGCCGCTGATTTGTTCCGTGTTCCTGCTTTTGCCTTGATGGGACCTACAGCTTCGGTTTCCTACGGGACCTACGGTGGAAATACTCGAAACAGCCCTGCCTTGCCGTCCGTGCACCAAAGACGGACGGGGTAAATGCAAGCTGGCTGTTTATCAGAAGTGTATGGTGGATATTACCCCCCAACAAGTCGCTGAAAAGATTATTGCTTCTCTTGGTTGATGGCGCCTATCGTCTTTGTAGTGGAATAACCGTCTACGAAAGGGATAGTTACTGTTTCTTGGGCGTACTCCCTGCCTACAATGTTTTCTATGGCATAGTCGCCACCTTTTACCAACACGTCCGGTGCAACTGTCTTGATGAGATTCAGAGGGGTGTCTTCCGTAAAAATCACTACGTAGTCCACTGCTTCCAAGGCTGCCAGGACTGTGGAGCGGGCGTTTTCATCATTGATGGGGCGCGATTCCCCTTTCAGACGTTTTACTGAGCTGTCCGAATTCAATCCTACGATAAGTACGTCCCCCAGTCTTTTGGCCTTTTCCAGATAGCACACGTGTCCTTTGTGCAGAATGTCGAAGCAGCCGTTTGTGAATACGATTTTGCGCTCCTGCGCACGCAGTTGTTTTATAGTATCTGCAAGTTGGGGAATAGGAATAAGTTTGCTGGCCGGTTTCCCGATTTGTAGCTCGTCCTGCAACTCTTTGAACAGAATGGGGCTGGTGCCTATTTTCCCGACTACAATGCCGGCCGCTTTATTGGCAAGATAAATGGCATCTGCAATAGGGATACCGGCTGCCAGCGCAGCTGCTAAAGTTGCCACGACAGTATCGCCTGCACCTGAAACGTCATATACTTCCCTTGCTTCGGTAGGAATGTCTTGTGAGACTTCCGGAGCTATATATGACATCCCTTTTTCGGAACGTGTCACTAATAGAGAAGTAAGGTTATACTCCTTCAGTATCCGGTCTGCCGCGCTATGGATTTCTTTATCCTCATTTCTCACATCCATTCCCGAAACGGCTGAAAGTTCTTTTAGATTGGGGGTGATGATGGTTGCGGAACGGTATTTCTCCCAATTTGTCCCTTTGGGGTCTATAATGACCTTCTTCCTTGCCCGGCAGAGGCGGATATAACCTGCTGGCATACTGTATCATTGCATACTCCCTTGCCATAATCCGAAATCACGACAATGTCCACTTCGGGGAGTGCACGCTTCACGGCATCCAGCAATTTCTGCTCAGTCTCTTCGTTCAGGCATTCATTTTCTGTTTCAAAGTCCAGCCGTACTACTTGCTGGCTGTTGCCTATTACGCGGGTTTTGGTGATGGTCGGGTGGTCCGTATAAAACAGTTCGTTTCTGATACCCAAATCAGCGAACATCTCCTGCATTGTGTTTCCGTTGTGGTCGTTGCCAAGCAGGCTGACGACATACGGCGAGCAACCCAGTCCCAACAGATTTCTTGCAACATTGGCCGCTCCTCCCAATACATTGTAGGTGCGGGTGACACGGACCACTGGTACGGGGGCTTCGGGAGAAATCCTTTTCACGTCCCCTATATGGTAAGTATCCAGCATCACGTCTCCGATAACGAGTACCTTCTTTCCCTTTATACTGTTTAATTCTGTATTCATAATAGGTTGTTTTTTTAATTGGTTGGCCCAATATAGAAGTGAGTGCTCAGAGGTGACCCGGAAGGACTTGACACCACTTCTTTCGCCGCATTCCGTATCCGATTTCTTATCTCCGAACATATAGGATTGGGATGGGTCGATTTCATATTTCTTCATCGCTTCCGTCACCATGAAAGGAGAAGGCTTACGGCATTCGCAATGTTCTTCCGGAGCGTGAGGGCAAGTATAGAAATCGTTCAGTATAACTCCATGTTTTTCCAGCTCTTGGGCGAGTGCCCGGTTGAACTGTTCGGCGTCCTCCAGCGTAAAGTAGCCACGTCCAATGCCGGATTGGTTCGTGATGACAATCAGCAGATAACCCAATTCCTGAAAAATACGGAGTGCTTCGGCTACACCGGGCAATAATTCAAGCTCTTGGGTCTTATAAACGTAGCCGAAATCAACATTGATGGTACCGTCCCGATCAAGGAAAATCGCTTTATTCATGGGAGAACAGTTTATTGTCAACGATGCCGCACAAGATATGTCCGATAGTTATGTGCACTTCTTGAATCCTGGCAGATTCGGCGTGCTGTATAATCAACGGGTAATTGCAAAGTTCCTTGCACCTTCCTCCATCCCTTCCCAGGAGTCCTATGGTGGTGATGCCCATAGATTGTGCCTTCTGTAAGGCATGCTCCACGTTGGGAGAGTTGCCGCTGGTAGAAAGGCCTATCAGAATATCACCTTTCGTTCCCAAGGCTGCTGTCTGCCGTTCGAAGACGCGGTCGAAGCCATAATCATTGCTGACTGCGGTCAGGATGGAAGTGTCGGTTGTCATGGCGATGGCGGGCAGGCCTTCCCGTTCGGTCACGAAACGTCCGACGAGTTCGGCAGCGATATGCTGGGCATCGGCTGCACTGCCGCCGTTACCGCAAAGCAAGACTTTGTGCCCTTGTCGAAGGGCTTGTACTATCAGATTGCCGACAGTTTCAATGTCGGCAAGCATTTGCCGGTTGTTCAGGATATTTTCTTTGAGCCTGATACCTTCTTGGATGGACTGGGTGATATAATCTTGCATAATTTTCTAATCTCGTTGGTACAAAGATACGACATTTCAGAAATGAAGCTTGCTTTTGACGAAATTTTTAAATTGTCTTTGCTTTCTCCATTTCAGTCTGCTGAAGAGAGTGAAGAATATGCATTCTTCAATATCGAATCCTCTTTGCTCGGCATATAGAGGTATTATTTTCATGAAGTCATCGGCGGGAATACCCAGTTGGCTGAAGGCATTCATGGACATTCTGATACCGGGCACTTTACCGAGCTTCAGGCGGTTGATGTCAATGAGGGCGAAGTGATATTTGCCGTTTGTCTTCCGGTAAAATATATTCTTGGGATTATAGTCTAGTGGCAAGACCTTGTTCAGATGTAATTGGAGAGTGAAGTCTACGAGTCATGTCTTAGCCGTTTTTTCTCTTCTTCCTCCATTTCCATACCGAACATATCCGTTACAAGCGGGTAGGGGAGGTATTCGGAAATAAAGTATCCGGTGTGGAAGAAACCATTCTTTTTGATTTCTATATAAGCTACCGGAGGGGCGGTCTCTATTCCCCGTTGCAGAAAAAGTTCTGCATATTCAAAGGCGCGCTGCGCTTTGCTTTTGCGAAACCAAGTGTAAATGAGACAGTTTATGAGGCAGGTCTTTTGTATTTTTTGATTACGAAGTCCTTGTCTCCGAACCGCACTCTTTCGACTGTGTTTCTTCGGTTACAATAAACCTCTTCCCGTTCATATTCTTCCGATGGGATGGCTCGGATATAACTCTCGTAGGCGGCATAATGCGGATGAATATGTACCTTCATTGTTTTTATTTACATTTTACTTCTTTTGAACGGTGCAAAGATAGTGCAAACCGAAAGCAGAACAAAATGAACTTGTTCATTTTTTATTTTGAGGTGCCGCTTATCTTTCGCTTTTGAGCAAAGATAATCAAAATGTATCATCTGGTCGGAAATATCGTATGCTTTTTGGGCGAACTCGGCTTCTGCGGGGTGGGCTCTTCACCTACCACCTCCATTTGGGGCTGATGGCGAATCCTTTCTTGCATGGGTCGAGGATGCTTTGGCCCAATCCGCTCCAGTAGTAATCATCCAGTTGGAGCAGGTTCAGCAGGGTGGGGTACATATCGATTTGTCCCATCACTTTATCATAACGCATGCCTACCGGAGAGTTTACTATGATGAAAGGGGTGAATGTCTTGTCGGATACGATACCCTTGCCACCGGGGGCGTTGCACAATTCTTCACGGTAGGTAGCCAGTCCTTCGTGGTCACCGGTGATGACGATAAGGGTCTCGTCGTATTGTGGGAGTGTTTTCAGGTACTCTACGAATTTTCCTATCGCCTTGTCCGTATAGCGTGCAGTGGTCATGTAGTCATTCATTTTCTGTGGAATGGCCGGAGAGAAATGAATCTCTTTCAATTCTTCTGGCAATTTGAAGGGAGCATGGCCGGAGTAGGTCACCAGCTGCATGTAAACATTCTCCCCCTTCTTCCAGATTTCCCCCTTCTCTATTTTTTGGCGGCATTGCGCCAGGAAGAGCCGTCTCCGGTACGTTTGTGCGTGCCAAAGGCTTCTGTCAGTTCAAAGTCATGATAAGCAATGATGGTGTCGGTCCCGAAACTGTAGCTATGACGCCTTGGTTCCAGGTCGATACTTTATCAATGGTCAGGAGGTAGTTGCGCGAGTTCTTCTGCTGATGCATGGCTTTCTGCAGGGTTCCGTAGGTGTGGTCAGGATATTGGCTGCTGTATGTGCCGCTGTTGATAGGCAGCATACCGGCGCAAAGCAACAGCTGTGCATCAATGGAGCGCCTCCTTTCACTTGCGTTAGTACGTGGGGAGCGTATAAGGTGGTGGAGTCTTGCAGCAGTTTGTTGAGATATGGAGTAATCTCTTGCCCTTCCACTTCCCTTTCGAGTACCCAGCTTTCCAGAGATTCTGCCAGGATGACGATGCAGTTGTTGCGGATTCCGATACGTCCGGCCAAAGGGTGATGTCCGGGTTTCTGGCTCAGCCACTCCTTTATCTCTTGCTGTATCTGTGGGGTGGCCTCCTGCTTCTGGTTGATGAGGTCATAGCATAGGCTTCCGAAGACGGTATACATGGAAGTGGTGCTTGCACACAGATAGGCTTTCTGGCGGACGGTGTTGTATGCTTCCTTGAATCCTCCTTTGGCCAGGGTGGTGATGGCAAACAGCAGGATACCGATTCCCAAAGCCCCTCCGTAATACTTGTATGATGTTCTTCCGGCGGTATTTCTTTTGTAATGCCAATAAAGGGGGATACTGGCAATGGTAGATAGAGGGAAGAAGATGTCGTACCAGCGGAAAGAGTCATAAACGCTTCCGGTGAAATCGGCTAGGTTTCCAGAAAGTCCATAGCTGTTAAGTGGAATGGCAGTATAGTAGGTGCGGAAATACATCAGGTTGACAATCAGTAGTATATCCAGCAAAAGCATGATGACTATCTCTGTTTTCCAGAACCGGAAGAACTTATAGGGGACGAGAAGTACGAGGGTGGCTATTATTTTGGTCGCATAAAATTCGATGGTAGAGAATGAAGCGAATGTGGTGGGTATGCTCCAGATGAAATCGAATAGCAGGAATTTGAAAAAAATGGTGATTCCGAATAAAAGAGTCACTTTATCTGTTGCTCCTTGTTGGCTGTTGGAGCAATGAAAAAGATTTCTTCTCATAAAATAGTACTTTTAAAATAGTGGGGTGCAAAGATAGATATTTTAGAGAAGAAAAAGCTTCATAAACAGCAACTTTTGGAGAAAAGTTGATAAAAGTCATTTTTTTTTCTGGATTGATGCAGTATATGCAGAATTCTTGTATTTACTTTGCAGACGTTTAAAGCAAAGAAAGCAAAACTGTTACAAACTAAGGGCTGAATTTTATTGTTCTATTGGTAATTTGAGGTGACGATTGTGTCGTTGCGTGATATTTTGAGTGTATGAAGAAGCATTATTTATTTTTCGTTTCGGTAGCCTATTCCTATCCTATACTTCGCCCGCTTCAGGACGAAATCAGGCGTAGAGGGATGATGTTGCATGGTTTATCGAGTCAGACTGCCCGGTTCTGTTGGCCCAGGATGAGAGGTGGCTTCAATCCGTCCAGGAAGTGATGGATTATCAGCCTATTGCTGTTTTTGCACCGGGCAATTATATTTATGATTTCTTCCCGGGAGTGAAAGTCTCCCTTTTCCATGGCTACCCCATCAATAAGCGTGGCGATGAAAAGGATGACCATTTTTCTGTTCGCGGATGGTTCGATGTCTATTGCACACAAGGAGAAACGAGCACTCTTCCCTTCAAGGAGCTTGAGAGGAAATACGGCTTCTTTAAGGTATATGAAACTGGCTGGTGCAAGGCGGATACTTTCGTGAAGGAACGTGCACATACTCCTCATAATGCACGTCCGGTAGTCTTGTACTCTTCTACGTTTACCAAAAATATAACTTCTGCTCCTCATCTGTTTGATACCATCAAGAGACTGGTGCGCGAGAAGAACTGGGATTGGATTATTTCGTTCCATCCGAAATTTTCGGATATGGAAGTCCTCAAGAAATACAAGGAACTGGCCGCTTCCTGCCCCAATATTACTTTCCACGAGAGTGGACTTGTTGATGCCAAGCTGCTGAACAGTGCGGATGTATTGTTGTCCGATGCTTCGTCTGTGATTGTTGAGGCGATGATGTTGGACAAACCGGTTGTGACCTATTGTAACACCATGCCAGGGGATCATTTGCTGAATGTCACTGAGACGGATGCTGTAGAAGGAGCGATAGAAAAGGCCATTTCCCGTCCGGCAGAACTGATGGAGCGGATGCGTGCTACGTGCACAAGCATGAGGCGCATCTGGACGGTGAGTCCTCTTCACGGGTACTGGATGCCGTAAACAACTACATCTGGTATTTTCAAGGTAAGACCAGAACCAAGCCTTGGAATCTGGTACGTAAGTTTAAATTGCGATGGCGGGTGGGCTATCCGTTGATGGCCACTTTGCGGTTGTGGTAATTGTCATAGCTTATGGAGAACACTGAGACACTACCTCTGATAAGTATTATTGTACCGGTCTATAATGTAAAGAATTACTTGGAGAAATGCCTGCAATCCATTTGCGGGCAGACTTATAAGAATCTGGAAATAATATTGATTGACGACGGCTCTTCCGATGGTTCGGGAGAGCTTTGTGATTTATTTGCCCAAAGGGATGGACGGATAAAGGTTATCCACCAGACGAATGCAGGTCAGAGTGCAGCCAGGAATAGAGGTTTGGCGGTAGCTCAAGGTGAATTCCTTGGTTTCGTGGATAGCGATGACTGGATTGAGCCGGATATGTACGAATTCTTGTATCACTTACTGAAAGAGAATGGGGCGGATATATCCATTTGCTCGCATTATATAGAAACTGCCGTAAAGACCAGAGTGAAGCACTCTTCTGGGCAATTCTCCAGCTTTTCTCGTGAAGAAGCTATCCGAACATTGGTAGAAGATAAGCGTATAAGAAATTATATGTGGGATAAGTTGTATAAGCGTCAATTATTTGCTGGAATATATTTTCCGGTAAATAGAGTTTTTGAAGATATTGCAGTTTCTTATCAGATATTTTATAAAACGCAGAAAGTCGTTATGCAAGACTGTCCTAAATATCATTATTTGAAACGTGAAGGAAGTACTACTCAAGGTAAATTGTACAATTACGAAAAGGAATATCTGCTCTTTCAAACTGTCTATGAACAAGTGAAATTTGTGCGAGAAAAAGAAATATGGGATAAAGCTCCTTAATTGATGTACGTGAACGGGGAATTCATT
>ENA-OQCE01001268-OQCE01001268.1-human-gut-metagenome-genome-assembly--contig:-NODE-1268-length-10440-cov-2.225056_pt1 | contig 10440 bp, 14 predicted proteins | sample MGYA00242495_ERZ504572 | MGnify/ENA primary metagenome ERZ504572 (study PRJEB26092, sample SAMD00036228) | human gut metagenome | host: Homo sapiens | study: EMG produced TPA metagenomics assembly of...
TGAATGGTGGCAAAAAGATATGACTGATTTCATAAAACGAGACCGCAACCATCCCTCTATCATTATGTGGAGTATCGGCAACGAAGTAACGGGAGCTACCCCCGAAATCCAACACAACCTGGTCAGCCTATTTCACCAACTGGACCTGACCGCCCTGTCACTCAAGGAGGAACTGATCCTACTAGAGGTATGAAGACCGATTATCAAAAAAAATCAACTATCTAGACATTATCGGCTTCAATGGAAATGGAGAAGAAATAGGAGAACTAGAACACTTCCACAAAAACTACCCAACACTTTGTGCCATTGCTACAGAGGTACCCCACACTTATCAAACCCGTGGCGTATACCGAAGCCAGACACAATGGAGAAGACGGGATTTCCCCGCTCCTTGGGAAAAAGGAAACATAAACTGGGAACAATTTAAACATCGGGTCTTTCCTATACCTGACCTGACGGAAAAAGAATGCTTCCCCGAAGAATCCGATTATCCCTATTATCAATCGTCCTACGACAATGCTTCTGTACGTATCAGCGCCCGTAAATCATGGCAACGCACCTGTTCTTTCCCTTGGTTAATGGGAGAATTCCGATGGGGCAGTTTTGACTATTTAGGTGAAGCCGAATGGCCTCAACGATGTGGCAATTTCGGTATTATCGACATAGCTGCCATTCCGAAAGACGCCTATTTCCTCTACCAAAGTTTATGGACCGACAAACCAATGGTACACCTTCTTCCGCATTGGACGCATCCGGGAAAAGAAGGAAAAACAATTCCCGTAGTCATTTATACCAACTGTGATGCAGTAGAGTTATTTATAAATAATGTATCTTTGGGCAGTAAACCTTATACAGGGGAGCAACTGATATGGTTAGTTCCTTATTCGCCCGGAAAAATAGAAGCCCGAGGCATAAAAAAAAGGAAAAATCGTGGCAACAGACTGTTATCAAAGTGCAGAAGCACCTCATTCTGTCGCCCTTGCCAGTAACAAGTATTCTGTAAAAGCCGGTTCGGATGAAATCATACGCATAGAGATCGACATAACAGATAAAAACGGAATTCCTTGTCCTTATGCCTCCAATGAACTCAGTTTCCACGTAAGTGGACCACTCCGGCTATTGGGGGTAGACAACGGAAACCCTACAGATATGTTTCCATACCAACAGCCCCACTGCCGTTGCTTTCGGGGAAAATGTGTAGTATTATTACAATCTGACGAAGAAAAAGGAAAAGGAACCCTGACTGTACAAGGAACAAAATTAGTAGAAAAAAAATTAATCATCGAAGTGATATGAAAAAAATTCTTTTATTACTCTGTTTATGCTTATTCATAGAAGAGGTTGCTTCTCGAGAATTAGACAAGACATTCCAGTTGCTTCCACAACCACAATCCATAGAACTGACTTCTGGAAAAGGAATCAATTATTGGGAGTTATCCTATATTCTGTCATCAGACACAACTTCCATCCCCATATTGGGAGATATGCTCAACAAACTTCCCCGTTGCCCACGAAAAGGGAAACCCATCCGGCTCCAACTCACCAGCCAGCATGTTCCTGCTTCTCCGGAAGGATACATGATGGAAATTAATGAAAAAGGAGTCTGTATATCAGCCAGAACCATGACAGGTATCTTCTACGGTTGCCAAACTTTAGAACAATTAATGGAAGACAGCCGGGATTTCAACATACTTATTCCAGCCATGCTAATCATCGATTATCCGGCCATTTCCTATCGGGCCGTGCACTTTGATGTAAAACATCATTTAGACCGCATGGAGTATTATTATCAGGAAATAGACAAACTGGCCCGATACAAAATAAACGCAGTTATTTGGGAGCTGGAAGATAAACTGCGTTATACCCGACGCCCCGAAATAGGTGCCCCCAATGCCATCAGCAAGCAGGAAATGCAAGCCTTATGCCGCTATGCCAAAGAACGGAATATTGAAATAACCCCCTTGGTCCAAGGTTTGGGACATGCCGGTTTTATTTTAAAACATCATTGGGAACTACGTGAAAACCCCGACAGCGACTGGGAGTTTTGCCCATCTGACCCTCGTACCTATGATTTGCAATTCGACCTTTACCGGGATGCTATCGAAGCCATGCCTTATAGCAAATACTTACATATAGGAGGAGATGAAATTACCGCCATAGGCATAGACCAACGCTGTAAAGCCACCGGAAAAACTCCATTTGAACTACAAATGATCTGGTTGAAAAAAGTATGCGATTTCGCAACAGCTCACAACCGCATTCCTATTTTCTGGGATGATATGCCATTAAAATACGGCGGTGTATGGGATTTGGTCAACAGTAATGAAACCCAGGATGAAATAGCAGCAAAATGGAACGATAAAAAATTGAATGAAAGCATCAAATTATTCCCCAAAGAATGTGTGTATATGCGATGGAACTACAAAGATGCCACCCAACCGGGGCATCAACGCATTTTACAATGGTATCATGACAAAGGACTGAAAGTAATGGGAGCTACCGCTGCTTCGTATGGCAGTTCCCCATTTATACCGCGTGAAAATTCACTGGCCGGCTATATCAAAGGATTCAGCAAATTAGTTGCTCAAAATCAACTGGAAGGAATTTTGGCCACAGCATGGATGATGGTTCCCCACACTCTGAAACGGTGTGGCGTGGATACATCGCACAGGGAGAATATGGCTGGAACCCAACAGCACGGACAGTCGAAGCCTTCAAAGCCGCACATGCCCAACGAGAATTTGGCTTTCATCCAAATGACAACCATATGGCTTTTCTGGATGAACTGGAACAAGAAGCATTTTTCTTTGATGATGCCCTGGTCAATTCGGGAAGGCGCAATCCGGCATGGGGAACTACTGATTTTACTTTAATCAGCCTACCGGATCCAGACGCACCGGGAGCATGGAGCCGTACCTACCAACAAAAAATAGCCCAAGCAAAGGTGGAACAAAAACGATATGAAAAAATATGCCAAGGCATAAAAGAGGCTAAACAACATGCTTTACGCAACCGCTATACATTAGAGGTATACGAACAGACAAACCACTTGTTCAACTTCCCTGTCCGTCTGATTCTAGCCTTGCACAACTATGATATCACTATACATGAACAAGACAAACAGACAGCATTGCAACAAATAAATGAAGTGTGCAATGACTTTCAGACCATGAGAAAACAATTGGAAGAGACCTATTCACAGACCCGTTTTATGGAACAACCTGACGGTTACATTGCTGACCAAAACCACCACAACCATCTTGCCGCCAAAACCAACAACAGCGACTGGTGGTATTATTATGAAATTCCAATGATAAGGAAGACAAGAACATGGATGAACTCTCAGACCGCCCGACAGAAAAACATTCCATAAGAAACAACGAATGAAACTTTAATATAAAAAATAATATGAACCTTATAATACAACACTACTTTATGAAACAACATTTTTTATCTTATCTCATCGCCCTGCTGCTATTTCCTCTCTATGAGATGCAAGCAGCCTACCAGCCTGAGTTTTCTACTGCCGGTTTCTATGAACTGGCAAACTCCGGACGTGAAGTATATTCCATGAATCCGGCATGGCGATTCCACAAAGGAACCGCTACAGGTGCGGAAACCACCGACTTTAATGACCAGGACTGGAAAGTGGTTTCCCTGCCCGACGGAATTGAATATGTACCGACTGAGCCAGTGGATGTATCAACTATCAAGGTGAGGTATGGTACCGCAAACATTTCACTCCGGCAAATGAATTGAAAGGCAAAAAACTTTTCCTGCATTTCGAAGCTATCATGGGAAAAAGCAAAGTTTTTGTAAACGGCAATTTATTGACCGAACACTTTGGCGGATACCTGCCTGTAGTCATTGATGTCACCGATGCACTGAATTGGGGGACAGACAATGTGATAGCTGTATGGGCAGACAACAGCAATGACCCCAGTTATCCTCCGGCAAAGCACAGGATGTACTGGATTATACTTATTTTGGCGGCATCTATCGTGACTGCTGCTAATAGCCCATCGTCCGGTTTTCATCACCGATCCCAATTTCGAAAACGAAATGGCAGGCGGCGGGCTTTTCGTGGCATACGACAAAGTTTCCGACACTTCCGCAGAAATAATCCTGAAAGCCCATATACGTAATGACAGTAAAAAGAACTTCAAAGGAGTAGTAGAATATGAACTTCAGCAACCCGACGGCACACAAGCCGCATTTCTGAACGATGTCATTCAAGTACGTCCGGGCAAGGCAGTCACTTCAAAAGATAAAATAACGTTGAAGTTTCCTCTGCTTTGGAGCCCTGAAACGCCTACGTTATATAACCTGATTGTCCGTATCCGCGACAATGAAGGAAATGTAGTGGACGCTACCGCCGCCGTATCGGTATCCGCAGCATAGAATTCAAAGGAAAGGACGGATTCTGGCTGAACGGCAAACCTTATCCAAGCCCGCTGATTGGCGCCAACCGCCATCAGGATTTTGCCGTAGTAGGCAATGCCGTTGCCAACAGCATTCATTGGCGCGACGCTAAAAAGCTACGCGACACAGGTATGAAAGTCATCCGGAATGCTCACTGCCCTCAAGACCCCGCCTTTATGGATGCATGTGACGAACTGGGGCTGTTCGTCATTGTAAACACACCGGGATGGCAATTCTGGAATGACGCTCCTGAATTTGCACAACGGGTTTATAGCGATATCCGCAACCTGGTACGGCGTGACCGCAATCACCCTTGTGTATGGTTATGGGAACTATCCTGAATGAAACCTGGTATCCGGCAGACTTCGCCAAAAATACCCTCGATATTGTCAATCAAGAATACCCTTATCCGTATTGCTATTCCGGTTGCGACAGCGAAGCACGGGGACATGAGGTATATCCGGTACTCTTCACTCATCCGGCCAATGCGGACAAGGACTGGGCCATCAAAAGCCTCGACCCTAAAATAACCTATTTCACCCGCGAGTGGGAGATAATGTAGACGACTGGAACTCGCACAACTCCCCCAGCCGTGTGGCACGCAACTGGGGGAACAGGCTATGCTCATCCAGGCACAGCATTATGCCGCCCCCCGTTATCCTTTCACCTGCTACGATGTACTCTGCCGTACTCCGCGCCAACACGTCGGCGGCTGTTTGTGGCACTCGTTCGACCACCAGCGCGGCTATCATCCCGATCCCTTCTATGGTGGTGTGATGGACGTATTCCGTCAACCCAAATATGCTTATTATATGTTCAAAGCCCAGCGCTCGCCCGAAAAACAAGACCGTCTTTTCGAAACAGGACCGATGGTGTACATCGCCCATGAAATGACTCCCTTCTCACCCAAAGACGTTACTGTGTACTCCAATTGTGACGAGGTGCGGCTTACTTATAATAAAGGTGGCAAGACATGGACTTACACCAAGCCGGCAACAAAAGAAGGAATGCCCTCACCCGTTATTACATTCAAAGATATATACGACTTCATGATAGACAAAAACATGTCTATGAGAAAAAAGAAACAGGACGAGGTATTCCTACTGGCCGAAGGCATCATAGATGGAAAAGTAGTTGCCACGCACGAAGTACGACCGGCCCGGCGTCCCGAGAAAGTGCTACTTTGGGTTGACAATGAAAACACCGACTTAAAAGCTGATGGCTCCGACTTTGTAACCGTAGTAGCCGCCATAGCCGATAAAAACGGGAACATCAAACGTCTGAACAACTATTATGTGAAATTCCATGTAGAAGGCGAAGGACGTATTTTGGGCGGAGCGAATATACTGGCCAATCCGGCTCCGGTAAAATGGGGAACAGCCCCCGTGCTGATACAATCCACCTTGAAGCCGGGTAAAATCAAAATCACTGCCAGCGTATTGTTCGAAGGCTCGCAAATGCCTGCCAGCGCAGTGTTGGAATTAGAAAGCAAGCCGGCGGCTCATCCTCTCATCTACACCGAAAGTGAAGCTGCGCTGATTTCCATGAACAGCGACTCACCTTTCGGGCAATCAGCCGCCAAATCGGCTTCCGAACTGGAACAGGAACGTTTGCTGAAAGAACGGAATGCACAAAAGCTGAAAGAAGTGGAAAAACAGCAAGCTGATTTCGGTGAAAAGAAGTAAACCTTTCCATCCGGTGTGGGGAAGAGGCAGAAAGAGAAAAGCAATTCAAAGCCTCTTCTACTCCATCCCCACAAGGGATGGAACAAAATGAAAAAACTAAAATACAAATCACCCATGACATATAAGTTAACCGTTACAACCCTGGCACTAACTGCCATAACCTCCACTGTAGCAGCCACTCACGCCAAACCAGACACGGAACATCCCCATATCGTATTGATTTTATGCGATGATATGGGATTCTCTGATTTATCCTGCTACGGAGGAGAAATACATACCCCCAATATAGATTATCTGCCGAACAAGGCATACGTTTCAGCCAATTTAAAAACACAGGACGAAGCTGCCCCAGTCGTGCCGCCTTACTCACCGGACATTATCAGCACGAAGCGGGAATGGGATGGATGACCGCGGTAGACGAACATCGTCCGGGGTATCGGGGACAGATTTCGGATCACCTGCCCACCCTTGCCGAAGTACTGCGCGACCAAGGCTATGCCACTTACATGAGTGGCAAATGGCATGTTACCTTAGATGCGGCCTTTGAAACCCCCAATGGAAGTTATCCAGTTCAACGGGGATTCGACAAATACTACGGCTGCCTGCATGGAGGGGGAAGCTATTACAAACCAGATCCCGTTTATCATAACCTGCAACGGATTACCGAGTTTCCGGATGATTATTACTATACCACCGCTATCACAGACTCTGCCGTTAGTTTTATCAAACAACATCCCACGCAGACTCCCATGTTCATGTACATAGCACATTATGCACCTCACTTGCCCCTACAAGCCCCCCAAGACAAGATAGATGCTTGCCGTGAGCGCTATAAAGCCGGCTACGATGTTCTACGCCAACAACGTTTCGAACGTCAAAAAGCCTTAGCTGATAACGCCGGAAATGGTTCTTCCAGTCTTCCAAAAAGAATTTCCGGACGGTAAACGACCCGCCTGGACCGAACTTACTCCACAGCAGCAAGAAAAATGGATAACCGATATGGCTACCTATGCCGCCATGATCGAAATCATGGACAGCGGCATAGGAAGGTAATACAGACCTTAAAAGACAAAGGAATGTATGAACATACCCTGTTTCTGTTTATGAGCGACAACGGCTCTACCAGTGAAGGGGGATTCATCAAACAGCTGATGGCTGATTTAAGCAATACCCCCTATCGCAGTTACAAACAATGGGTATTCCAAGGAGGAACCAGTTCCCCTCTCATCCTTACAGACGGAAGAAGCAAAAGCCAGACAGAAAAAGGCAGTATCTGTCGGGAACCCAGTCATATCATTGATATTTTTCCCACCTGCCTGGATATTGCTTCCGCACATTACCCCGACACGTTTCACAATCAAAAAGTGAAATTGGCCGGAACCAGTCTCCTGCCGGCTATACGAAAACAGAAAATACAGCCGCGCGATCTTTTCTTTGAACATCAGACCTCATGCGCCATCCTGTCTGACGGTTGGAAACTAGTACGTGCCAACGGCAGACAGCCTTGGGAATTGATTCACCTCACCACCGATCCTTTTGAGACACAAGATCTTTCCGAACAATTTCCTTTAAAAGCAAAAGAATTAGAAAACAAATGGACACGATGGGCAGAGCAACAACACGTTTATCCTTTTGAATACCGTCCATGGACAGAACGAATCAATTATTACCAGTCACTATATCCCGATCAAAAAGGCAAAGAAAACTAAAAAGTTCCATAAAATCCCTGTTTAAATTTTCATTCATACAATTCCCTTCATTCAAAACAACAAAAAACTATGATTTTCAATGAGAATTTAAACAGGGAGACAATGAACACCCCTGCATCTCCTCAAATTTCCCCTTATTCCCCTAATTTATCGAAAAAAAATCAGCTTTCGCCGAATAGATTAGAAAAATCGGCCGAGAACATTTACCTTTGCTGTCTAAAATTAAATAATAAATACCATTCAAGTTTTAATCATAAAACAGCAAAACGAAAACGATGATGAAAAAGACAACAACTATTCTCTGTTTGGGCATCGCTCTATGCATGTTGGGGTGTAGCGATGACGACGATCAAGTTACGACAACCTCCACCGTTCCTTTTTCTCTCACAGCATCTCTGTCTCCCCGTTCTTCAGATGCAGAGGATACAGGCATCCTGCAAGGCAACTGGGACGCCAACAGCCAACTGGCCGTAATAAAAACCGGTTCCAGCGGCGTTCCCAAAAGCATTCTCACAAGAAAAACCGACTCTTCTGACACCTTTACGGGCAATCTTTCGACACTGGTAAAGAATGAGAATGAAATTGCCGTATTTTACCCGGCGGCAGCCATCACCGCGAACAGCAGTGACACCCTGACCCAAACCCTCAACCTGAGCGGACAGGACGGAACACTGGCAGGTATAACAAATTATGATTACTTATGGGCACAATGTAAAGCCGGCATGAACGAAACCACAGGCTCTTCCGCCTGCGAAATGACCAGTTTGGTCACTATCGGTAAATTCCAGTTCACCGTCAACGGTGGCAGTCCTTTGAACAACATCACAAGAATTACCATAACCGCCACTGCCGGAACCCTCTACTCCAGTGCCGTTATGAAACTAAAAAACGGAGAGTTCAGCAGTACCCAAACAGGAAATATCACTATTAAAAACAAAGCCGGTATTTCCGGAACCACCTACATCTCCTTCTTCCCTTCCGAAGCACAGTTGCATTTCACTCTTGTTACCACCACCGGTGAAGTGTATGAGGCAGCTACTTCGACAACCATCAAATTGGAGAAAGGCAAAGTATACGAAGCTCCGGCACTCACTTGCACTCTTTTACCTTCTGCCAAGGTAGGCGATTATTACTATAGCGACGCTACTTTCTCCAGCGAGAAGAATGAGAATAAAACCTGCATCGGTATTGTCTATGCCCTGGATGATGCGGACGCAATCTCTCGCCCACCCTGTCCACTTCTCCATTTGGACGCATCGTGGCATTAGACGACAACCAGTCCAGTACCAAATGGATCAGCAAAGCAGAAGATATAGAAGGCATCGAAAACTATACCACCGCCGACGGCACATTGACAAGCGGTGTCCTCCCTTATTATAACGGAACCGCCGATTCTTTCTCCTCCGATAAGGACGAGGAACGCATCAAGGGGGCAACCATTCATGTTGAAACCGGACAACCTGCCACCTGGGTGTCAGAAGGCGCCATCAGCGACTTCAATGGAAAGGCTCACACCGCCTACCTCGGTAAAAGTTCTTCCAGCTACCCGGCAGGCGGCTACTGCTACCAATACAGTACCAGTGGCAAATCGGCAGGTGAATGGTATTTACCGTCGGCAGGCGAGTTGACTTTGTTGTGGGAACTTCAAAAAGCCGGAATCATTTGCAAAGACAAACAAGATTGTTTCAATGATTTCGCACGCAAAGCGTACTGGTCTTCTTCCGAACACTCGGCAGAATCCGCCTGGCATCTGAATTTTGTAAGTGGTGCGATAGTTGCCAACAGTAAAGCCAGCAACTACGCCACACGCCCTGTCGCACAATTCTAAAGGTCCGATGGAGCACAGCAGTTCCCATTGGCTATAAATGGTTGACAAATTGATTGTAAAGCCCGGTCCGTTCACCACCAAACGGACCGGGCTTCTTTTTTTTCATATTTTCCACTCTTCCTTTATCAACCCGGACATTTTCCGATCTTTGCAACACACTAATTCTTATGCCCATGAAAATACGCCCCACCTGTAAATTACAAGCAATCATGAAGAAAGCGGAAAGATTGGCAACAAGCATGGGAACCAGCCTGAAGAGATGTAACGTATCATCGCCCGCAAACTGAACATGCCCGTATAGAAAATGTATGGCATGGTTACTTACTATACGTTCTTTGCCATGATCCCCAAAGGAAAACATCCCATCTCCGTATGCATGGGAACGGTCTGCCGTGTACGCGGCTCCGAAAAACTACCGGAAGAATTTAAACGGATATTGGGAATAGAAGCAGGAGAAACAACTCCCGATGGCAAGTTCTTTCCGGACTGTCTGTGGTGTGTAGGCGCCTATGGATTGCTCCCTGTAATAATGATAAAAAGTCTATGACCGACTGCAACCTGTGGATGTGGAGAAGATTATTGAAGACTTGGAATGAAATGCAATCCTTTTTTCTTATTATTAAAATCTTTCTTTTTAATCATTAAGCGTTTTCTTCCTTTCATGTTCTATCTCCCAAGCTTGCGGAGTTAACTCCAAAGGCTATGGAGATAGAACATATCCGTATAAAAAGGCTTAACTCTTACGGTCAAAAAAGAATTAGCTATTCCTATACTATCACTAAACCCTACAATAAAG
>ENA-OQCE01001269-OQCE01001269.1-human-gut-metagenome-genome-assembly--contig:-NODE-1269-length-10436-cov-1.297119_pt1 | contig 10436 bp, 18 predicted proteins | sample MGYA00242495_ERZ504572 | MGnify/ENA primary metagenome ERZ504572 (study PRJEB26092, sample SAMD00036228) | human gut metagenome | host: Homo sapiens | study: EMG produced TPA metagenomics assembly of...
AGGGAACGTCGAACCGGGTGCAGGATGCGGGACCGGAAAAGGCCGCCGATCAAGCGAAGACCTCGGGCCAGACCAACACTTCCGGAACGGCAAGCAATACCGGTAAGACCGGCCCTTCCGGCAGGCGGGCAGCCGGTCCCGGGACGAATGATCCCATGGCACCATCGGGAAACATCCACGTTCCCGACGGGTTGCCGATTTCCTCGACAGCGTCAAGGCACTACTCCCTAATAAGTTATCGGAAGCCCAAGTAAATGAACCGAAAGAACCCTCCATTCCACCGGTGGAGCTCGCCAATCAAATACGACCATTATTACCGCCAAGGAGATGGACGAACACCACGACTCGTCGGTCCAGGAACGCCTTGCAGCGCGTATCCGGCGTCAGCATCAATGACATGGTGCCGGGCATTTCGTCTTACGTCAAATTAAACGGCGACGACCGGGTCTTGATCCTCGTCGACGGTCAGAGTCTGGCCAACGCCCAGGGGGCCGGCTACGGGCGGGGGAGCGTCGATTTGGCCAACCTTCCCGGCGTCGGTGCTATCGATCACATCGAAGTCACCAAGGGCAGCGGTTCCGTCCGTTACGGCAGCGGGGCCGTCGGCGGCGTCATCAATATCGTCACCAAAAAAAGGCGACCGCAACGAGTCGTCCCTCGACGCCTACACCGGCTCGTGGGGCATGCACGGCTATACGCTGACCAACAGCGGCCGGTCGGGCAAGACCAGCTGCTCATCAGCGGCGACATGGAACGGCGCCAGTATTACGCTTCCCGAACGGCATCAAATGCCGACAAGTCCCGCGGCGATATTGCCAAAGAGTCCTTATCCCTTCGCCTCGATCAGGATTTGACCGACGACACGTCGTTGACCTTCAAGGCCTATCATCAGACTTATCACGGCCACGGTTCGACCTTCCTCGGTTCCTATTCGACGTCGCTTCCCAAGGAGCTTCAAAAAGAGCGCCTCTCGGGTTGGTATCTCAGTGCCAATAAGCCCATCGAGCGGCTCATCAATAATTACAGCCTGACCTATAATTTTAAGAAAAATCAGGCTCAGCCCGGTTTCTTCCGCTATTTTAACGACTATCAACGGACCTATTGGACCAACCATTACTTTACCCGTACCCAGGGGTTTGAATGGCAGAACAACTGGCAGGTCGGCCGCCATCACATCACGGCCGGTGCCGAATGGACGGAAGATATGGGGACCAACTACGAGGCTAACTACATCGACAAGCGACGTCACAATACGGCCCTCTATACCGAAGATGCCATGAATTTTGGCAAATTGACGGTGACGCCGGGTCTTCGCATCGATGATAACAGCACTTACGGTACTCATCAGACGCCGCGGTTGGCCATGAACTATAAGCCAACGACGACTTCAACGTCTACGCTTCGTGGAGCCGCGTCTTTTCGCCGCCGCGCCTCAATGACCAGTTCTACCTGGTGACGTCTCGCGGTAAGATCACCTCCATCGGTAATGAAAATCTGAAACCTGAAGAAGGCTACACCCAGACCCTGGGATTCCAGTACCGCATGGGGCCCAAGACCCTCCTTGAAGGCAGCGTCTTCCACAGCGACTTAGAGAACGTCATCCGCTGGAATCGGGACGTAACGCCCAGGGAACCGCAAAACCTCAATGAAGAAGATAAACGGGGCTCTGAATTGTCCCTCAAACAGACGATCAATGAAAAATGGGATTATGAATTGGGCTATTCCTACATCCATACCAAAGTCGATGAAGCGAAGGCCTTTCCTACGACGAAACGTATAACCAGCCAACGGCTACCGGGCCGGTCTCCATTACCATCAGGCAAATGGCAGGCCAACGTCGATGTGACGGCCGGTACGGGGCGTAATGATACCTATTACAGCAACAATTCCTACGTCGTCTGGAATGGCAGCGCGTCTTATTCGCCCGATGAAAATACGACTGTTTATGTCAAAGTGGCCAATATCAACAACGCCAGCTACGATTTATACCATAATTATCCTGCTGCCGGCCGGAACTGGCAGGTCGGGATTCGTCAGAAGTTTTAGAAAGGGGCCTTTCCTGTGAAAAAATTTGGCTTATGTCTCATCGTCCTTTGTCTGTTCCTCCTCGCCGGCTGCGGTCCTCAAGGGACGAATCAGCAAGGCGCGTCCGATGGAAATTATGCCGTCATCACCGACGATAGGGGCAAGACCGTCACCCTGCCTCAGAAACCGCAGCGCGTCGTCGTCTTGTCGACGTCGCTCTTAAACTTTGCCGATGCCCTCGACGGGACCCTCGTCGGCCGGGCTGCCGTCAAGTCCGAAGATGCAGCCCTTCCGGAAAAATATAAAGACGTGCGATGTGGGCCCGGTTTACAGCGTCAGCCTGGAAAAAGTGACGGCCCTTCAGCCTGACGTCGTCATCGGCAGTACGGACCACCATGAAAAATTGGCGGCCCAGCTCGAAGACAGCGGCATTCCCGTCATCTTGCTGCGCACCAAGACTTATGATGACGTCAAGCACAACCTGGACATCATGGGCCAGGTCTACGGCAAAGAAGATCAGGCCAAGGCCGTCGATGACAAACTCGATACGGAAATCAAGGTATCACCGATACCGTGCCGAAGGATGGCCAGCGCATTGCCATCATCCATGCCACGCCTAGTGCCGTGTCCCTGGAACTGCCGACCAGCATTGCCGGCGGCATCGCTGAATTGCTCCACTTGCAGAACGTCGTGGCATCTTCTGCGGCTGGCGGCGACAACAACCGCATTCCTTACAGTATGGAAAGCCTCGTCGAAGCAATCCCGACGTCATCTTCCTGACCTCCATGGGATCGTCGGACAAGATCGAAAAGCGCGTCAAGAGCGATATCGAAAGCAATTCGGCCTGGTCCTCTTTAAAAGCCGTCCAGTCGGGCCGCTTCTACGTCCTGCCCGAACGCTACTTCCTGCTCAACCCCGGCCTCGATTATCCCAAGGCCGTCGGCTATATGGCAAACTTAGTCTATCCGGGAGTGGCGCCTCATGAATAAGCTGCGGCGGGATCGAGCCGGCTGGCGCTGGTTCATGCTCATCGTCTTCGCCGTCTTGGCGGCTCTCGGCCTCTTGCTGTCGGTCATGCAGGGGGCGGCGGCCATTACGGCGTCGGACGTCATCCGCAGCCTGTGGTCAGCCGGTGGGGGACGCGGATCAGATCATCTGGAACATCCGCCTGCCCCGGACCTTGACCGGTGCCCTGGTCGGGGCTAATCTGGCCCTGTCAGGCGCCATTTTACAGGCCGTCATGCGAAATCCTCTGGCCGATCCGCACATCATCGGCATCTCGTCCGGGGCCGGCCTCTTCGGACTCATCGTCCTCATCGTCGTCCCGTCGTACGCCTTTTGATGACGCCCGTTTCCTTCGTCGGCGCCATGGCCGCAGCCGGGGCGATTTACCTCTTGGCATGGAAGGACGGCATCAAGGTCGTGCGCATCATCTTAGCCGGCGTCGCCGTGTCGGCCTTCTTAGGGGCCATCATTTCCGGCATCCTCGTCTTTTACAGCGACCGCGTCCACGGCGCTCTCTTGTGGATGGTCGGGGGCCTGGCGGCCAGCAGCTGGAAAGACGTCTTCGTCATTGCGCCGTATGCCGCCGTCGGCTTTATCCTGCCTTTATCGGCGCTTACTATTTGAACCTTCTCCAACTCGGGGAAGACATGGCCCGCAGCCTGGGCCTCAACGTCGAAATGGCTCGTCTGGGACTTACGGCCGTAGCAGCCCTCCTCGCGGCCAGTGCCGTCAGTGTCGCCGGCCTCTTAGGCTTCGTCGGCCTCATCGTGCCGCACATGGTGCGCCTCTTAGTCGGCACCGACTACCGCTATATCATTCCCGGGGCAGCCCTCTTTGGGGCGGCGACGGTCACCTTGAGCGATACGGCAGCCCGGCTCCTACTGGCGCCGGCTGAGCTTCCCGTGGGTATCATCATCGCCTCCTTAGGTGCGCCCTTCTTCTTATTTCTCCTGCGAAAGGAAGTGTGAGCCGTGGATGCCATTACCATCAAAAATCTCGTCGTCGAGCGGGGTGGGAAGACCATCCTCCACGATATGACGGCATCCCTTTCGAAGGGGAACATCACGGCCGTCATCGGTCCCAATGGCTGCGGCAAGAGCACCTTCCTCAAGGCCGTGAACTGCATGATTCCCATCGCCGGCGGCTCCATCGAGCTTTCCGGCCGCGACGTCCATTCCTTTCGCGAAAGGCCTTATCCCGGAATCGCCTTCTTGACCCAGAGTCACGATTTGCCCAATGACGTACCGTTGCCGATTTGGTAGCCATGGGACGGTTTCCCTACCGCAGCTTCTGTCGCCGCTGACCAAAGATGATCGGGACGCCGTCGCCCGTGCCATCGACGCCGTAGCCTTGCGGGCTATGAAAAAGGGCCATGCAGCACCTCTCCGGCGGCGAGCAGCAGCGGGCCTGGCTGGCCGTGCTCCTCGCTCAGGATGCGCCCATCCTCTTACTCGATGAGCCGACGACCTATCTTGACGTCCGCCACCAGCTGCGGATTTTAAAGCTCCTCCGGGACATCAATGAAACTTGGAAGAAGACCATCGTCATCGTCCTCCACGACATGAATCAGGCTTATCAATATGCTGATGACGTCATTATCATGAAAGAAGGAGCCATCGTTTCGACGGGAGCGCCTCACGATATACTGACGCCGGCCATGCTGCGCGACTCTTTGACATCGAGCTGAAGTCGTCGCCACCAAAGACGGCCGGCCCTTCATCGTGCCCACAGACGCCCTGCCGTGACGGCGGGCCTTGAAAGGAGAGAGGCATGGACTTATTTACCATTAAAGACGGAAAGAAACTTCGCTGCGGTTATACGAACCGGTTCTTGTGCGGCGGCGGCAGCCAAAGCGGCGGCGGTCATGGTCCTGACGGGAAGCGCGTCGACGCCGTGGCCCTTACGACGCCCAAAGGCGAGGTGCTCCACTTGCAGCCCGAAGAGATCTCTTTCGGACCGGGGACGGTGACCTGCGCTATCCGTAAGGAAAGCGGCGACGATCCCGACATTACCGACGGCATCCTGGTCTTTGCCACCGTCGAAAAAATAGAGCAGGGCTATGTGATCTCCGGCGGTCCCGGCATCGGCAAGGTGACGAAACCGGGCCTTGCCTGTGCCGTTGGCGAATGGGCCATCAACCCCGTGCCGCGGCGCATGATCGAAGAAGCCTTCAGGCAGCGGCTAAGGCATGCGGCTACGACGGCGGCCTCAAGCTGACCTTGTCCATTCCCGGTGGTGAAATCTTGGCGCAAAAGACTTTTAATCCCCGCCTTGGCATCGTCGGCGGCTTGTCTGTTTTAGGGACGTCGGGCATCGTCGATCCCATGAGTGAACAGGCTCTGGTCGACACCATCCATACCGAAATGGACTCGCGAAGAGCTGCCGGGAAAACGCATCTCCTGGCCTTTTTTGGCAACTACGGCGTCGACTTCAGCCGTGATACACTGGGCATCGACGTCAGCCAGCGGGTGACCATCAGCAACTACGTCGGTGAAATGCTGACTACGCCGTCTATAAGGATTTCTCCGACGTCCTCCTCATCGGTCATATCGGGAAATTGATTAAAGTCGCCCAAGGCATTATGAATACCCATTCCCGTTATGCCGACGGACGGACGACGCTGCTGGCCTTAGAAGCCGTCTTTGCTGGTGCATCCCGCGAGTTGGCCCATCAGATTTACGACAGCCTGACGACGGATGAAGCCGTCCGCCTCTTAGATGAGGCCCATCTTCTGACGCCGGTCATGGAAGCCGTCTGCCAAAAAATAGAACACTATATGGAAGCCCGTACTCACGGTGCCATCCGTACTGGAGCCGTCGTCTTTTCTAACGTCTACGGCGTCCTGGGTTATACATCACAGGCCAAAGACTTATTGGCCGTCCAATCAGAAGGGGGAAGTTCGATGATACATTTTTGTCGGCGCCGGTCCCGGTGCTGTCGACTCATTACCGTCCGCGGCAAGACGCTGCTGGAACAGGCCGACCAGATTATTTATGCAGGTTCGTTGGTAAATCCGGAATTATTATCTTATGCCAAGAAAGACTGCGTCATCTTAGACAGTGCGTCCATGACCTTAGAGGACGTCATCGCCGCCATGGAAACGGCCGAAAACTGGCTGGATGACGGTCCGCCTGCACACGGGCGATCCCTCGGTCTACGGCGCCATCCGCGAACAGATGGACATCCTCGCTGAAAAGAATATTGCCTATGACGTCGTCCCCGGCGTCAGCTCCTTCTGCGGTGCCGCTGCAGCTTTAAAGGCCGAATACACCTTGCCGAGCATCAGCCAGTCGGTCATCATCACCCGTATGGAAGGGCGGACGCCCGTTCCCGACGGCCAGAAAATCGCTGACTACGCCGCTCATCAGGCGACGATGGTCATCTTCCTCAGCGCCTCGCTTACGGAAGGCCTGCAAAAAGAACTGATGGACGGCGGCTACGACAGCGATACGCCAGCTGCCATCGTCTATAAAGCGTCCTGCCTGATGAAAAAATCTATCCCTGCACGGTAGCGACGCTGGCCGAAACGGCCCGGCAGAACGGCATTTCTAAGACGGCCCTCATCGTCGTCGGCAAGGTCCTCGAAGGCCCGTACGACCGAAGCCTTCTGTACCATCCGGCCTTTACCCACGCCTGCCGCAAGGCCGAGCCCGATACCCAGCAGTACGGCGACCATTTTAAAACGGACGACCATCGATAGCGGTAAGAAACTAAATATAGTGCGACGGCAACTTTTCGCTTGAAATCCCATAAAAATGACCTCCTAAGGTTAGCTGGTAAGGCTAAGCGTAGGAGGTCATGTCTGTTTTGGGGCGATGGCAATCGTTAGGACCGCTTCATATAGAGCAGGGGGTAGGCATTTCCCTGTTCGTCGAATTCCGTCCGTTTGTAGACGATAAATCCTAAGTGTTCGTAAAAGCCCTTGGCTAAGGGATTCTGCTCATTGACGGCCAGGTCGTTGACGCCGTACTGTTCGATGCCGTAGCCGAGGAGGGCCGAGCCGATGCCGCGGCTGCGGTATTCATCAGCGACGAAAAGCATTTCCACCTTTTGGTCGTCAATTCCCAAAAATCCTAAGGGACTGCCGCTGTCGTCTTCGGCGATGATCAGCCGCGGTACGACGGCCAAAGCTTGGGGGACGAAGGCTTTGATGGCTTCAATGGCGCTGGGGGATAAAAAGAGATGGGTCGCCCGGACGGCGCTTTCCCAGATGGCCAGCAGTTTTTCTGTCAATTCTGGGGTTCGTTCTTGGATTTCGATGATATTCAATGGTTTTCTCCTCATGAGGCCGGCCGGATTCGGTGTCAGCCCGGTCGTTCGCAGCTAGGGACGGCGCTATTCGTCGCCGGGATCGTCGTCGTTATATTCCGGCAGGAGGTCACTGGTGTAGACCCGTTTGCCTGACGTGACTTCGTCGTAGAAATTCTGTTTCCAGTCGATATAGTCGATGGATTCTTGGATTTCCTGCAGCTTTTCCTGTAAGAGGGACCGCTTCTTATCGAGCATGATCTTGCGGACGGGAATGGAATCGGGCCCTTGCAGGCAGTAGGCCAGGTACTGTTTCATTTCTTCGATGGTCATGCCGCACTTTTTCAGGCAGGTCAGGCTTTTGATCCAGGCGATGTCGTGGTCGTCGAAGACGCGGCGGTTGTTGTCCAACCGCTTGACGTTGGGCACAAGGCCGGTGTTGCAGTAGTATTTTAACGTTTCGTAGGGAAGGCCCGTCTGTTCACAGGCTTCTTTCATGGCATAGAGTTTTTTTGATGCAGCTGCCATGACAGCGGTCACCTCCTTAAGATGCCTTTCGGTTAGAAAGGGCGTTTATTTCTGATTGGCGTACCACTGGAAGAGAGCCTGGGTGCCGCAGTCTTCCATGCCGTCGCAGCCAGTTTATCGTAGAGCTTCTTGGCCAGGGTCAGTCCCGGCAGGTCGAGCTTCATTTCGGCTGCCGATTCGAGGGCGATGCGCATGTCTTTAATGAAGTGCTTGATGTAAAAACCGGGGGCCGTGTCGCCTTTTACCATCCGCGGCGCCAGATTGGCCAGGGACCAGGAACCGGCTGCACCGGACGAGAGGGTCGCGATGACCTTTTCCGGATCGAGGCCGCTCTTTTGGGCGTAGGCAATGGCCTCGCAGACGCCCATCATGTTGGACGCAATGGCGATCTGGTTGCTCATCTTGGCGTATTGGCCGCTGCCGGCCGGGCCAAAGTAAGTCAAGGTCTTCCCCATGGCCGAAAAGACGGCGTTCATGGCCTTAAAGGCATCTTCATCGCCGCCGACCATGATGGCCAGGGTCCCATTTTTCGCGCCGACGTCACCGCCAGAGACGGGCGCATCGAGGCGTCGATGCCAAGGGATTTGGCTTTGTGGTAAATTTCTTTGGCAAGAGACGGGCTCGACGTCGTCATGTCGATGACCGTGCCGCCTTTTTTCCCCTTCAAGATACCGTTATCGCCTAAATAAACTTCTTCGACGTCTTTCGGATAGCCGACGATGGAAATGACGACGTCCGACGCTGCGGCGACGGCCGACGGTGATTCAAACCACTGGCATCCTTCCGAAATGAGGGCGTCCGCCTTGCTTTTGGTACGCGTATAGATGTTGACCGGGAAGCCTGCTTTGAGTAAATTGCGGATCATGCCCGTTCCCATGACGCCCGTTCCAATAAATCCGATGGTTGTTGTATTCATAAGTAACACCTCCAATGATATGCATGCTCTTATTATAGCATAAATAGTTTTAATATAAATATGGCTGTCCTGAATCTTGACAGAAAAGGTGCCCTTCTGCTATACTTATCCCGTAATTAAATAGCGAAGGGGAGTAACCTTTCAGCTGTCCATCAACATCGTGCCGTCATGACCGGCTGGTGGCAGCATTGCTGACGCAATAGGTGAGACTTTCGTATGATACCAGTTTGACTGATACCATGCGGAAGTCTCTTTTGTTTTATTCAGAGAAAGTAGGAGAAACTATGGAATTCTTATCAATGCAATTTTTCACAGCCTTAGGGACCATCATTTTATTGGACATCCTCCTCGGCGGCGACAATGCCGTCGTCATCGCCATGGCAGCCAACAAGCTGTCGCCGGCCCTGCGAAAAAAAGCCATCCTCATCGGTACGGCCGGGGCCGTCATCATCCGTCTGATCATGACCTTCATCGCCGTCTGGCTGCTTACGATTCCGTATCTGCAGGTCATCGGCGGCCTGATTTTGCTGCCCATTGCCGTAAAACTCCTCGTCCCGGAAGAACACCACGACGAGGTCAAGGCCTCGGATAACCTTATGGGAGCCATCAAGACCATCATCATCGCCGATGCCGCCATGGGTATCGACAACGTCCTGGCCATTGCCGGTGCGTCTCACGGCAGCTTCCTCTTGGTCGCTATCGGCTTCTTAGTCAGTATCCCCATCATCGTCGGCGGCAGCACCATCATTGGCCGCCTCATGGACCGCTTCCCGGTCATCCTCTACGCCGGTGCCGGCCTCCTCGGCTGGACGGCAGGCTCGATGATCGGTCACGACAAGATCTTAGGCCCCATGATTCAGGCTTCCGTCGGGTCCTGGGCTCCCTTGGCCATCCAGATCTTCCTGGCTGTGGGCGTCATCGCCGTTGGCTTGGTCATGAGCCGCAATGTGACGGCTAAAGCCCAGGGCTAAGCACAGCAGTCCGTTTGATTTCTCACCGCGGCTGTGTTACAATGACTTTAAATTATTAAATAATTGCGATTTATAGATGAAAAGAGGTAATAGCATGAAAACATGGAAAATCTTTGGCCTGACAATGGCCCTGACGGCAGCAGCTGCCGTATCCTTTGCCTCCGTTCCTCAGTCGGCCCTTCGCATCGGCGGCATTCCCTTCGATGCTGAAAGCTCGGTCATTCGCTCCATCTATGGCATGCGACTAAGGTCGACGTTCACATGGAAAAGGAACGGGCGACGGAAGATTCGGAATATGAATACGGTAACTCCGTTTCCATCGCATTGAAATACGATCGGGTCCACCAGATCGAAGTCTCGGCCAATAATGGCTGGGAAACGGCAGACGGCGTCCGTGTCGGCATGGATATCGCTGACGTAGAAGCTGTCTACGGCGAACCCGATGCTGTGAAGGACGATCACTACATCTATTACGTCACTGGTCGGTCGGACCTCGGCATCGATATCGAAGTCGAAAATAACCGCGTCGAAGAAATCAAAGTCGGCAAACTGGATAAGTAAGCCCGGATACAGAAACACCAGCCCCAAAAATCAGATGGCTGGTGTTTTTTTTGGCGCCGAATAGGCATGATAAAACCCCCAGTTACACTGGGGGTAAGTAAATTTTCTTATAGTAAAAAAAAAGAACCTCTCATGATAAAATGTAGATGGTCTGGCAACCACAACATTATCGAAAAGAGAGG
>ENA-OQCE01001271-OQCE01001271.1-human-gut-metagenome-genome-assembly--contig:-NODE-1271-length-10423-cov-1.385975_pt1 | contig 10423 bp, 18 predicted proteins | sample MGYA00242495_ERZ504572 | MGnify/ENA primary metagenome ERZ504572 (study PRJEB26092, sample SAMD00036228) | human gut metagenome | host: Homo sapiens | study: EMG produced TPA metagenomics assembly of...
CCTGAATTCCACCCTGAAGGTCCTGTACGTTACAGAAAGATGCTTTACCCATCACACGTTTGAACATTAAACGTCCTGCAACTGCTACTTCTTTTCCTTCTAATTCTTCAAAATTATCTTTGATTTCTTTTGAATGATGTGTTACATCATATTTCATGATTTCGAACGGATTCTTCCCAGCTGCCTGTAAGTCAGCCAGTTTCTGTCTTCTTACTTTGATCAGTTCGTTTGTATCTTTATTCTGCTGTGCCACTTTTCTTACTTCCTCTTACTTTCTCTGTACATCAATGACTCTGAAGTCGTTTACCTGATTGATTCCTTCTACGGATACGACATCTCCGATCTTCTTTCCAAGTAAAGCTCTACCGATCGGTGCTTCATTGGAAATCTTGTTCTGAAGGATATCTGCTTCTGTAGAACCTACGATATGGTATGTTACTTCTTTTCCAAGAGTGATGTCTTCTAATAATACGTGACATCCAAGGCTGATGACACCTTTTTCAAACTTCTCATCGATAACAACGGCGTTCTTTAAGATCTTTTCGATCTCTTCGATACGTGCTTCCATGTCACGCTGTTCATCTTTGGCTGCATCATATTCCGCGTTCTCTGATAAGTCACCCTGTTCTCTTGCTTCTTTGATCTTCTGTGCGATCTCTTTACTCTTACGACTTTTAATTCTTGTAATTCATCTTCTAATGCTTTTAAACCATCTGGGGTTAATATATTCTTCTTTGCCTCTGCCATAACACTATTCCTTTCGTTCTAAATGTTAACTGATTAATTATATCTTACCTAAGTTTCTTTTGTCAATTCCTAATCCCTGCCATTCGTGGCTTTGAGATAATTTTGCAGTAATTCTTCTAAGTCTTCGTATGTCTCTGTATGATTTACCTTCTCGCGAAGTTTTTGCTGCCCCTGGAAAACCGAATGTATACCATGCGACATGTTTCCGCATCTCACGGACTCCGATGTATTCTCCTTTAAAATCGATCATCATCTGTCCATGTCTCAACATCATGGCGACAACTTCTTCTAAGGATGGTCTTGGCATTTCTTCTCCTGTCTCAAAGAAATGTAAGATCTCTTTGAAAATCCATGGATTCCCTTTGGCTCTTCTTCCGATCATAAATCCGTCACAGCCTGTCTCTTCCTGCATTCGTAATACATCTTTTGCACATGTGATATCACCATTTCCAATTACCGGAATATCAACAGCTTCTTTTACCTTGCGAATGATCGACCAGTCTGCTGTTCCTGAATAGTACTGTTCTCTTGTTCTTCCATGAACTGCGATCGCTGCTGCTCCATTCTCCTGTGCAACCTGTGCCATCTCTGGTGCATTGATCAATTCATCGTTAAATCCCTTTCGGATCTTAACTGTAACCGGGATATCCACAGCATCTACAACTGCTTTGATCACTTTCCCTGCTAATTCCGGATTCTTCATCAATGCGGATCCATCACCGTTATTCACGATCTTTGGAACCGGACATCCCATGTTGATATCGATCATCTGAAACCGCCCATCATTGACTTTCGCTGCCATCTGACCCATGATCTCTGGATCGGATCCAAAAATCTGGATCGCTACTGGAATTTCCTTCGGATCTGTTGCCATCAATGGCTCAGATTTACGGTTCCCATAGTATAATCCTTTGGCACTTACCATCTCAGTGCACATCATTCCAGCACCCTGTTCTTTACACAACAAACGATATGGTAGATCTGTAACTCCTGCCATCGGTGCAAGTGCTAACGGGTGTTCAATTGTAATATCTCCAATAACCAGAGGTTTAATTTATTGCTTCTCATAAATGATCTGTAATCCCTTCAATTGTTAATGTTGGATCGTAATAGTCGATCTCATCAACCGTCTGTGCGATCATATTTCCAAGGCCTCCGGTTGCGATAACTTTCATGTTATCAAAGCCTGTCTCTTCTTTCATCTTCTGTACCATATATTTTGTCTCACCAACAACTCCATAGTACAAACCTGCCTGCATACTGTCAATCGTGCTGTTTGCAAGGATCGTCTTTGGTTTTAAGATTTCAATCTCTGGCAGACGTGCTGCATCTCTATATAGTACATTTGCTGAAGTGCGAATTCCCGGTGCGATCACACCTGCTAAGAATACGCCATTCTCTGTGACAATATCGTATGTTGTTGCAGTTCCATAGTCAATGACGAGTGCTGGTCCGCCATATATTTCATATCCTGCAACCAGATCCACGATCCTGTCTGCTCCAACTTCTCTTGGATTAAATCTTCCAAGATTGATCCCTGTCTTGATCCCAGGTCCTACAATGATCGGTTTTACATCAAAATATTTGATCAAACCACTACTCAGTGAATGCATGATATTTGGCACAACGGATCCTATGATCGCTGCCTTCACTTCACCTTCATCCAATCCTTTTTCCTTTAATAGGCTTGAAATCAGAATTCCAAATTCATCGGATGTTCTTGGTAACTTTGTTGTAATTCGAAATACCTCTATAATCTCTTTTCTTTTGAATACGCCGATCGTTATATTGGTATTCCCAACATCGAGTGCTAATAACATAATTTATACCTCATCTTCTCCCAAAAGGAATATTTTATAATATAGTTCCAAGGACTCCCAGAAATCCTGTTTTTCCTGTCTTAGTTTCTTGATCATCAGTTCACTTCCGATCTCATCGTAAAAGAAATCATTATCTTCCACATGAGTAACAAAATTTAATTTGCCTTCTTCATCGAACTCTAATGTCAAGACTCCGCCGACTTCTGCTGTAAATAGTACACATGCAATCTGCAGTTCCTGTTTGATCTGTTCTGGTAATCCAGAAAAATCAGGGTTTAAGTAATATTTCTTCTCATATGCATTGGAACCGCATAATGTAACTTTATCCTGATACATGTTTTTGTATTTCTCCTTGTTTCTTGTATATATTCTCGGAATCTCTTATACGTATCCCAAGATACCTCTTACTGATACCTCTCCGGATGAAACTTCTGATACCTTTCCATCTTCATCCTCTACCAGTAATTCTCCACGATGATTGATGCCTCTTGATAAGAATATCTCTTCTTTGGAACCTCTGACAACCTTGATCTTCTGGTCTGTATGTACCAGAAGTTTATTGTATTCATCTTGCAACATGCTAAGATCTTCTGTCTTCAAAAACATATCGTAATATTTCTCAAAACATTCTAACACTTTCGCTGCCAATGGAGCTCTCTTGATCTTTCTTCCTCCCTCGATCTGGAGTGAAGTTGCCTTATCACTTAAATCTTCTGGAAAATGATCGATATTTACATTGATACCAAGTCCCACTACAATGTAATTGATCTCATCCATCTGAAGGCTCATCTCTGTTAGGATTCCACAGATCTTCTTTCCATTCACAATGATATCGTTTGGCCATTTGATCTTTGCCCGAATTCCTGTTGTCTCACAGATTGCTTCATTTACCGCTAATGCAGTAACTAACGTAAGCATAGAAGAATTCTGAGCTTCGATCTGAGGTTTTAGAAGAAAGCTCATCGCGATCCCTGCTCCAGCTTCTGCCAACCAGCTTCGTCCTCTTCTTCCTTTTCCCATCGTCTGTTCTTCTGTGATCGCAACGGTTCCGTGACCGGCACCTGCCTCTGCCAGACGGCGGATCTCAAAGATTTGTAGAATCCATTGTCTCATAACAATGAAGATCTTTTCCAAGCCATTTGGTATGAAGGCAGGATTGCTACTTCTTCTTTTGTCAAAAGATCTGGTTCCATCATAAGTTTATAGCCTTTATTTGTCACAGAATCAATCTCGTAACCTTCTGCTCTTAATGCTTTGATATGCTTCCAGACAGCAGTCCTTGAAACTCCCAACCGCTCACAAAGCTGCTGTCCTGATATATAATCATCTGCATTCTTTAATTCCTTGAGAATCTTACTTTTCATTGAATATCCTATCTCCTAATATTCTCCTAAAGTCGCTACCATAACAGCTTTGATCGTGTGCATACGGTTTTCTGCTTCATCAAAAATCACATCTGCATAATGTTCAAAAACATCTTCTGTGATCTCATGTCCTTTAACTGCTGGCAGGCAATGCATAACAACTGTAGTATCTTTTCCTGTCATCTCTAACATTTCTTTATTTACCTGATATGGTCTTAATAAAGCAATTCTTTCTGCTGCCTTGTCTTCTTCACCCATAGATGCCCATACGTCTGTGTAATGCAGTCTGCACCTTCCACAGCTTCTTTCACATCTTCTGTAAAACGGATCTTAGCTCCAGATTCTTTCGCATACTCTTCGCACTGTTTTACCAGTTCTTCATTTGGCCATAAACTCTTTGGTGCTAAGCATGTGAAATTCAATCCCATCTTACTGCATCCGATCATTAAAGAGTTGCTCATGTTATTTCTTCCGTCTCCAGCGAATACGAAGTTTAATCCTTTGATCTCTCCAAACTGTTCTCTTAATGTTAAGAAGTCCGCTAAGATCTGTGTTGGATGGTAATCATCTGTCAAACCATTCCATACTGGAACTCCACTGTATTTTGCTAATTTCTCTACGTTCTCATGTAAGAATCCACGAAATTCGATCCCGTCAAACATTCTTCCAAGAACTCTTGCTGTATCTTCTACAGATTCTTTATGTCCTAACTGAATATCATCTTTTCCTAGATATTCCGGGTGTGCACCCTCATCAACACATCCGATCGTAAATGAACATCTTGTTCTTGTACTTGGTTTTTCAAATAAAAGAGCGATATTTTTCCCTTTTAGACTGTTTCCTGTGATCCCTTTTTTCTTATCTGCTTTTAATTTTGCTGCTAAATCTAAAAAATAACCAATTTCTTCTGGTGTAAAGTCTTTTAATGTTAAGAAACTTCTTCCCTTTAAGCTTGTCTTTGCATCCATCTTTTGTTCCTCCATTTTGTTGTATCTTGGATGTCTCTGCCTTTGATCCCTGGCAGACATCATATAGTTGTTATTATATAGGAATGCATCTTTGAAAACAACCCGAAACCCTTATATTTCAAGGATTTCCTTGCATTTTTTTGCAACCATTTTACCTAATTTCCTATGACTTTCTCTTGTCAGGTGGCAGGCATCGATTTCGGAAGCTTTTGCATATTTTGCTGCATCCAGAAATTCAATGTTATGAAACTTTGCCCAGTCTTCATAAATCGGTGCCAATCTCTTGGAATAACTGATTCCTCTTTCAAATCCCATCTCTTCTCCACTTGGAATCTCTGTCAGATCATCCCCAAGATGCGGTGGTGCCATTAAAGGATCTTTGCGGATCGTCCATCTTGTCTCTTCTGTGGAGTGATCGATTTGATCATCTTGATCAGACGGTCATCCCTTTTCCGATATCTGTTGGTGTTGCCTGAAAACGGATCTTAAGGTCATTCGTTCCAAGCATTAACACTACCAGATCGATCGGTCCGTGGCTGTGTAAACATGGATCTAAATATGTTGCACCATTTCTTCCTGGTCTTAACTCATCTTCAAAACTTGTTGTTCTGCCGTTTAATCCTTCCGGAATCACGATCGCAGAATCTTTCAGTTCCTTTTGCAAAATGGTTGTCCATCGTTCTTCATATTCATAACGGAATCCATTTTCCGGATTATAGCCATAAGTATTAGAATCTCCATAACAAACGATTGTCTTCATCTTTTATCTCCCATCAATATCAAACATGGCAAAAGCCGGAACACCCTCTTCAGTGCTCCGGCATACCGCCAAGGGTTGTCATATTTTCATAAACATTTTCTGATCTTACTGTTCTTTTACAGTGTCTTGTACCTGTTCTTCGATCAGATCTGCAATATTCTTCTCATCGTCTTTGGCAACTTCTGTAATTGATTTTACAAGACCTGCCATCCCTGAATCTCAGATGGGATAATAATCTTTGTAGCTTTTCCGTCAGCTGCTTTGGCAAATGCTTCTAAGCTCTTTAACTGGATGACTGCATCGTCAGCTTTGGCTGCCTTGATTGATTCAATACCCTGTGCATTCGCTTTCTGGATCGCACGGATCGCTTCTGCCTGACCTTCTGCTTCACGGATCGTTGCTTCTTTCTTCGCTTCCGCACGAAGGATTGCTGCTTCCTTATCTCCCTCTGCCTGAAGGACCATAGATTCTTTCTGTCCTTCTGCGCGTAAGATCGCGGACTTCTTCTCACCTTCTGCGATCAGGATCGCTTCTCTTCGTTCACGTTCTGCTTTCATCTGTTTCTCCATGGCATCCTGAATGGCTGCTGGTGGAATGATGTTCTTAAGTTCCACACGGTTTACTTTGATTCCCCATGGATCTGTCGCAACGTCAAGTGTTGCTCTCATCTGTGTATTGATCGTCTCTCTGGAAGTTAATGTCTCATCTAATTCCAGATCACCGATGACATTTCGAAGTGTTGTAGCTGTCAGATTCTCGATTGCCATGATTGGATTTTCTACACCGTAACTGTATAATTTTGGATCAGTGATCTGAAAATATACAACTGTATCGATCTGCATCGTAACATTATCTTTTGTGATAACTGGCTGTGGTGGAAAATCCACAACCTGCTCTTTTAAGTTAACCTTTCTTGCAACACGGTCGATAAATGGGACTTTAACATGAAGTCCTACAGACCATGTTCCCTGATAAGCACCCAATCGTTCTACAACATAAGCATGCGCCTGCGGCACGATACGTACTGTAGACGAAATGATCATCGCAAGCAATGCAACAACAATAATAAATAAAATAATTGACATAATCTTATACCTCTCTTTCTACGATCAGTTTCACGCCTCGGATTTCTTTTACGATTACTTCGCTGCCTTCTGGAATGATCTCTCCAGCCTCAAAGCTTCTTGCAGTCCAATCCTGGCCATTTAACTGAACCAACCCTTTGCCTTCCATGTTATTGATCGTTTCTTTGACAAGTGCTGTCTGTCCGATCAATGCATCGGTATTCGTTTTTTGCACCTTGCTGTTTAAATATCGTTTGGCAACTGGTCTTGTCAGTGCAAACAACAGACATGTTACCACGATAAATATCAACATCTGTACCAAAAATGGAACACCAAATAGTGCTGTGATCGCTGCAACAACGGCTCCACCTGCGAACCAGATACTTGTAAGTCCAAGCGTCAATGATCATCAACAAGTAAAATACCGCGGAATGCGATCAGCCAATAAACTGCATACATTTAATCCACCCCCTGTCTCTGGCGTCTTGCCTCATAAACTAAAAGACTGATGCCATAGCTGCATTTAATGATTCTACTTTACCACACATTGGAATCTTAATCTTCTTTTGTGCTTTGTCTGTCAACTTATCTGTCAGACCATTTCCCTCATTTCCAATGAAAAATGCGGTTCCTTTTTGATAATCTTCCTTCGTGTAGTCTGTTCCATTGAGATGTGCTGCATACGTGATGATATTCTTTTGTTTCATCGTTTCTGCAACTTCTAAAAGATCATCGACATAGACAAATGGCACACGAAAGATCGATCCCATCGTGGAACGCGTAACCTTTGGATTATAAATATCTACTGTATCATGACTCATGATAACACCATTGATCCCTGCACCCTCTCCTGTTCGAAGGATCGTCCCGAGATTCCCCGGATCCTGAAGATTCTCAAGCACCAGAAATAATGGTTTTTCCGTTTGTAGAAGATCTTCTAAAGAATATTTCATCATCTTCACCAGTGCAAGAACTCCCTGTGGTGTCATCGTATCGGAAATCTCTTTCATAACTTGAGGTGATACCAGCTCCACATCCATATGTTCAAAAATCACTCTATGTTCGTTATAAAAATCTTCAGATGCATAGACTTTATAATAAATATTCCTTCTGGGATCTCTGTAAACATACGAATTCCCTCTACAAGAAATAATTCTTGTTTTCTTCTTTCTCTTGCACTCTTCTTTAATTTGATGATCTGTTTGATCTGCTTATTCTGAGTGGTTGTGATCATATTCTTATCCACCTCCGATCTATTATTTTCTTAATTTGACCAGATCTTCTTTCTTACCGATCAGCACAAGATTTTCCTCATCTTTGATCGGTTTCGTTGGATCTGGAGCCCCGTCAACACCACCTTCTCCTTCGATCGCGATGACGTTAACGTTATATTTTCCACGGAAATTAATGTCTACTAATGATTTGTTGATCCATTCTTTTCTTGCTGGTACTTTAACGATACTTGTGTCTGCAGAAAGATCAAACAGATCTGTCATACTTCCTCCAAGCAGATTGTTTGCGATCCTTGCTCCCATCTCTTCTTCTGGATAAACGATCTCATCGGCTCCAACACGTTTTAATATCTCTCCTTTTAAAGTTCCGTCTGCCTTCGCAAGAACATATGGCACACCGATCTCTTTGACGATCATCAATGCCATAACACCGGAATCTAAATGCTCTGCAGTTGCGATCACAACTGCATCCATTCCTTCCAATCCGATGTTGTTCATCATTTCCTTATCAGATATATCCACACAGACTGCACAAGTTACTTTATCTGCGATATCTCTTACAAGATCCTCATCTTTATCAACTGCCAGTACTTCTGCTCCACCTTTGGCAAGTGACCTTGCGATGCTGCTTCCAAACTTTCCAAGTCCTAAAACTGCAACTGACTTCTTCATTCTTCTCCGTTACCTCCGTTGCGATATCATGTTATAATATGAATCTATTTCACTTATAAGATCAGATCCTGTTCCGGATACATGACCATCTTTTTCTTATTCTTCTGTGAAAAACCGATCGCCATAGAAATCGGTCCGACACGCCCTAAATACATGGTAATGATGATAATCACTTTCCCTGCGATTGTCAAATTCGGTGTCAATCCTTTGGTTAAACCAACTGTCGCGAGTGCTGATACACATTCATAGCATGAATCCATAAAAGTCCCGTGATCAAATACCAACAGCAATAACACAGATGTCATCAGCACGATCAGGTTGATCACAATGATCGCAAGTGCTTTAGCCAACAGATTCTGTGGAACTCTTCGTTTAAATAACGTAATTGATTCTTCTTGTTTTGCCACAGAGAGCACACAAAATACAAGAATTGCGAATGTCACTGTCTTGACACCGCCTGCAGTACCAGTTGGTGATCCTCCGATGATCATCAGAAACATAGAAACCAGCGAAGATGCATCCGTCAATGCGCCCTGTGCTACCGTCTCAAACCCTGCGGTACGTGTCGTCACAGACTGAAACAGTGATGCCTGTATCTTCTGTGGCAATGACAGACTCTCCATAGTTGCTGGATTATGATATTCAAACATAAAGATCAATATTGTACCAAACAAGATCAAAAATGACGTAATGGATAACACGATCTTGGTCTGAAATCTCCATTGTTGTATCATCCTTTTTACAGGAACTTTATCTTTTACGATCTTTTTGAATCCCTGCCAAAGATCTTTCCATACAACAAATCCAAGACCTCCCAGGATGATCAGCCCCATTGTCGTAAAATTCATAACTGGATTTGTTACATAGCTTCGCAGACTGTCGTCTCTTACAATATCCATTCCTGCATTACAAAATGCCGAGATTGAATTAAAGATTGCTGCCCATATTCCATATCCAATGCCAAATTCCGACACATACTGAGTCGCATAAAGAACTGCTCCAATTCCTTCTATGATCCCTGTCCCGATCAGAATCTTCTTAACTAATGGAACTAAACCTGTCATTGTATTAAGACCCATAGATTCCTGGATCAACATTCTATTTCCAAGAGTGATCCTCTTTCGAAGCATAAAAAACATTCCGGTTGTGATCGTAATGACACCAAGTCCTCCGATCTGTACAAGCAATATGATCACTGCCTGCCCAAATATACTCCAATGTGTCATTGTTGTCTCAACGATCAAACCCGTCACACACACAGATGTTGTTGCTGTAAATAATGCATCAATGTAAGGCGTTGCCTGCCCGCTTTGTGTTGCGATCGGCAGTGCAAGCAGTATCGATCCTGCAAATATTGTAATTAAAAATCCAAGCAATATGACCTGAACCGGTCGTAACTCTTTCATAAAATAATGCTCCTATATAGGGAAATAGAGGAATCCTAGATAAACAGGATTCCTCTAAGATCATGTTTTATTTATTTTCCTAATAAATGTGCGATCTGAAGCTGATATTCATCGATATCTTTTGTCATTGCGAGTCCTTCATCAATGTCCATATCCATGAATCTTCCGTTCTGGTATCCAACAACACGGTTTGTCTTTCCTGCACATAATAAGTCAACTGCGTAAGCACCCATCATAGAAGCGTATACACGGTCTTTTGCTGTTGGGCTTCCACCACGCTGCATATGTCCAAGGATCGTAGCACGTGTTTCAATACCTGTTGCAGATTCGATTCTCTTCGCCATACTGTAAGAATGTCCAACATCCTTCGGCATTGATTACCATATTGAT
>ENA-OQCE01001274-OQCE01001274.1-human-gut-metagenome-genome-assembly--contig:-NODE-1274-length-10393-cov-2.444769_pt1 | contig 10393 bp, 13 predicted proteins | sample MGYA00242495_ERZ504572 | MGnify/ENA primary metagenome ERZ504572 (study PRJEB26092, sample SAMD00036228) | human gut metagenome | host: Homo sapiens | study: EMG produced TPA metagenomics assembly of...
GCCAGTGCATCGGAAAGCGATCCGGGCTGTGTCCGTGCCCTTGATGTCTGCCAGCGTCCGATACAGTGCTTTTTTTTTCGGAAGTATGGACGGCAAGCAGATTGGTTCCCGTGCCGTCACAGGTAACAATGGATATTTTTGCCCCATCCGAAGCGGCAATCTGCTCTTTGATCTCACTTACGGCTTCCCCTAAGCGGGTATTGCCCCCTTTGGTGAGATGCTTCATGCTTCCGCTGGTGTCAATCAGATACACCACGTCCGTACTGCCTGTACCCTTACGCTGTATAAACGGTGCCATCAGTGCAGAATAAGCAGCAAAAGGATCACGATCTGCAGATACATCAGCAGATTGTGCAAAAACTTTTCCCAGAACGTTTTAGACTGTTCATTATAAAAAAGCTTCTTCCACAACAGATTCGAAGACACTGGTGTGTCTGTCCCCTTTGGCACAAGCAGATATAAAATCACAACAACCGGAACCGCCAGCAAAAATGCCAGTGGCCACAAACTCTCAAATATCATAATCCATCCTCAAATTTTTCTCAGACAAACAAAGGTCTTAAATCTTCTAAAATAAGCGCACGTCTCTCTTTTTCGGAATCACAGAGTATATAGGTGCCTCCGGCAGCCGATGCACTTTTTTTTCAGCCGCACAGAAAGCTTTTGCAGTTCCTGTTCATAACGCGCAATCACATCCGCACGCATCGTCACGCGCAGTTTTTCTTTGGACTCCATATCTATCAGATTGCGCGTACCGTCCATTGTCACACGCAGTTCTTCCGCACACAGTGTCTGAAGCAACACGGGTCTTTGTTTCGTAAAGTCCAGATACTGCATCGTTTTTTCCAGACGATCCTGCGTGGGATCTGTCGCTGCTTCGGTCAGGAAATCACTGACGATCACGGTAACTCCCGCCCCACGCCTCTGCATCTGGCGCACGGCGGAAAAAGAATCCGTCTCTGTCCCCGAAAATGTACGTGCCTGCAGCCATCCAAGTACTTTTGGCAGTGCATTCTTTCCCCCGGAAACCACAAGCGGGGTTCCCATCTGGCTGCTGTCATACAGCACCAGCCGGTCCATATGGTGCAAAGTCAGAAAGGCAATCACCGCGCACAGATCCTGTGCCAGTTCTGCCTTGCTCTTTTTTCCATAGTGCATTGATGCACTGGTATCTAAAATAACCGATACCACTGCTTCCTTTTCTTCGAAATATTCCCGGATATACATGCGCTCCGACCGCGCATAGACATTCCAGTCCAGCCTGCGCAGATCATCTCCCGGCATATACTCCCGGAAATCGGAAAATTCCGCAGAAGTCCCTTTCTGTACGGATCTGCGGTTTCCTGCCATATTCTGGCTGCTTTTCTGTTTCATCGCGATCACAAGCCGCGACAGCTGTTCATAAATTCCCGCATCAAGCATACAGTCCCTGTTCCTTTTCTGTTAAGATCTGCCCAATCACCGCATCTTCCGTAATCCCCTCCGATACTGCATCGAAACTGAGCAGAATCCTGTGCCGCAATACCGGAAGTGCGACACATTTGACGTCCTCAAACGAGACATTCAGGCGGTTTTCCATAAACGCGCGTGCCTGGCCGTGCGGATCAGTGCCTGTGCGCACGCGGGCTTGCCCCCTCCCGGATATACGGATTGTCTGCATGAGTTGCCATAACCAGATCCAGAATATAATCCATGACGGCATCCGCAATCGGAATCTGTGCAACGCATGCGCGCGCTGCAAGCAGGCTTTCCCGGTCCATGACCTTTTCGATCTTTGGCGGATGGTTTCCCTCCGTCAGTTCCACGATTTCCCGCAATTCCTGCCGGTCCGGAAATTTTACCAGCACTTTAAACAAAAAACGGTCCAGCTGGGCTTCCGGCAGCGGATAAGTTCCCTCGTTTTCGATCGGATTTTGTGTGGCAAGCACCAGAAACGGCTCCGGCAGTGGATGGCTGGTCGTTCCGATCGTCACGGTATGTTCCTGCATGGCCTCTAAGAGAGCTGACTGTGTCTTTGGCGTGGCACGGTTGATCTCATCCGCCAGCACCAGATTGGCAAAAATCGGTCCTTTTTCAAACCGGAATGCACTTTTTTGCTCTTCTTTTACGATGATGTTGGTACCGGTCACGTCACTCGGCATCAGATCCGGGGTAAACTGGATTCTCTGGAAACTCAGATCACACACCTGGCTGATCGTGCGCACCAGCATGGTCTTTCCCAGTCCCGGCATACCTTCTAAGAGTACATTTCCGCCCGCCAGAAGTGCCAGCATGACCTGGCGGATGACGTCTTTTTGTCCGATAATTCCCTTTGCAATTTCCTGTTCACATGCCATGGTGTTCTGCTGGCATACTTCATATTCTGTCATAAGATCTCCTCTCCATCAGTTCAGATTTTCAAAATAATTCCGGATGACATCTTCCATGCCGGCCGGATATTTTCCATTGGCAATGCCTTCGTAGGCCTCTTTCGTGTAATCGCCGACCACGGAATCTAAATCCACGTGTTCTCCTTTCCATGCCAGACCATTCTTCGCCTTGTAATAATCGGAATTCTTCGAATCCCCCTTGTCCTTTGTGATACTGCTGTCGTTTCCGAGTTTATTCGGGGACACTCACATAATCATGTGTTCCCCCCTCCGGATCCGGTTCCGCGTCCGCCGCCTGTTCCGTTTCCTGTTCCACTTCCGTTTCCATTTCCTGTCCCCTTGCCGTTTCCGCTTCCACTTCCATTGCCACTTCCACTTCCGTCCTTTCCGCTGCCCGAATCTTCCCCATCCCCGGAATCCTGGAACTGGTTTCCGAAGACTGCGTGGATTCCCCGCGCTGCGTACCGCTTTGTGTAGTGTTTTGTGCATCCCCCTGTGCCAGCTGGTTTCCTGTATTGGTATTCACCTGGATATTTTTAAGTACCGATGCCAGGGCATCCGCCCCGGAAATCTGTGCCGCCTGTCCATACTTGTAAGAAAGTTTCTGCCCGGCAGATGCCAGTGTCTGCTTCGTATCTGCCTGCTGCATTTCTTTTTGCGATAAGGCCAGTGACTGTATCAGTTCCTGCAGGGCTTTCTTTTGTTCTTTTGTCATGGAAGAGGTGTCGGTCTGTTTTAAGGCATCCATCACTTTTTGGATTTCTTTTTCCTTTTCCCGGGCTTCCTGCCGGATGGCATGCCGCTGTTTCACCTGTTTATGCGCGGGGGACGGCACAAACGAAAGAACAAGCGCCAGCCCAAGGGAAAGAAAAAGTGCCACAAGTTTCCTTCGGTCCGGACAAACACGCGCCTTTTTCCATGCATGGTCTTCCTGTAACATATGCACGGCATCGCTGCGCTGCATCCGGTCGATACTGCCCTCTTTTCCAATACGCCCATATGCCGTCACGATCCGTTCCTGAAACCCGAAACGGTCGATCTGCTGTGCTGCCTGTACCATGGTACATCTCTTCATTACCGTATAAATGCCTCCAGCTGCCGCACCACATAAAACTGCCAAAACAGCCCACACATGCACCGTATAAAAAGGGACAAACACCGCACATCCTTCCAGCACCATGGCGATGGTTCCACCTGCGGCAATTCCTGTGCTTTCATAGCGCAGGAACTTTTTTACGTTCTGTTTTCTTTTGCTGTAACGGATTTCCTGCAACAGAAATGCTTTTTCATCCATGCTGCTTTCCCCCTGCATGTTTTCTTCCATATCCTGCCATCGGATTGATCCGCCGCATCGCAATCAGAAGAAAGACAAATGCCAGTGCCACAAATAAAAGCGTGGAAACGGCCATCCATCCATAATGTACGGCAGCGCCCGAAACAGAAAATGTTTTCCCGTAATTTGTGATCAGTTCTTCCGCCACGGATGTTCCGGTCATACTCCATGTAAAAAATTCAAGCAGATACATACCCGGATTGACCAGAAGCACCCAGCAGGATTTTTCCGGTACCCCACCTGACAAGCGGACAACCGTGGTGACCAGATAGGGAAGAAAACTTCCGATAAACAGCAGAACATAGATACCATACGATAAAATTATGGCACTGATCGTTTTTTTACAGATGGAAGAACACCAAATTCCAATACTTGCAGAAACGAACGAAACCAGTAATGATACCGCCAGAAACCAGAACAGATTGCCCCATGAGAGTCCGCCGATGACAAATGCCAGTGCTACGATCGGAAGTCCTGCCACCACATAAAACATGCTCTGGATCATCGCGGTGAGCACCTTTCCCATAATAATGGAAAATCCGGTCATGCTGGTTGTCATCATAATATCAAAGGTCTGCCGCTCTTTCTCACCCGAAATTGCAGAAGCCGTGCGCACCGGGACTACCACTCCCAGAATAAAAATCTGCGTGACCGCAAGTGCCGGATACAGCCAGACAATGCTGCTGTATATGTTTGCAGACGAATAGGTCATCTGCTGGGAAAACAAAAACATGGCAAAGAAAAATACAACTGCCATAATCGCCTCATAAACAAATATTTCCCAGCAGCAGCGCATACTGCGCGCCTGTACTTTAATATCTTTTTTTACCATTGGATTAATTCTCATCTTCCTGCCCTCCTGTCAGCTGCATAAACAGGGATTCGAGATTTCCCTCTTCTTTATAAAATCCTGTCACGATAATTCCATTCTGTATCATCTGTGCGATCAACTGCGCGATTTCTTCCTCTTTCATGGCATGCGAGATATGGATTTCCTTTTCTCCCACCGATTCCACACGGATCTGGGGGTGTTCCTTAAGCATGCGCACTGCCGGCTCCATCTCCCCGTGAACCGAAACCACGATCCGGTTTCCACCGAAAACATGTTCCATGACATCCTCGATGTTTCCTGCTTCTACGAGTTTCCCGTGATCCATAATACCGATGCTGTTGCACATCTCTGCCAGCTCCGACAAAATATGGGAACTGATCACAATGGTTTTTCCCATGCTGCGCAGATTCTGCAAAAGTTCTTTCATCTCCACACGCGCACGCGGGTCCAGACCGGAATTCGGTTCATCCAGCACCAGAAGGGAAGGATTGTGGATGAGTGCCCGTGCCACACACAGCCGCTGCTTCATTCCGCGGGAAAGCGTATCCACATAAACCTCTTTTTTGTCTGACAGATTGACCAGCTCGAGCAGATCATTGGATACCGCGGCGATCTCCCTGGAAGTCATACGGTACATGGAACCGTAAAAATCCATATATTCGCTGACTTTTAAATTGTCATACACACCAAAGAAATCCGGCACATAACCGATCTGCTTTTTGATTTCCTTCGGATGCAGCAGGGCATCCACGCCATGGATCGTAATGGTTCCTTCTGTCGGCGGCATAAGTCCGCATACCATCCGGATTGTTGTTGTCTTTCCGGCTCCGTTTGGTCCCACAAAGCCAAACAGATCCCCTTTTGGCACATGCAGGTTCAGATCCCTGACCGCCTGAAATTTTCCGTAGTTTTTATACAAATGACTAATTTGAAGCATGAGACACCTCCTGACCGGCAATCGTATACAGACAGCCAAACGAAATTTCCGAGCACCTGCTCTCTATGGTTTTTCCGTAGTCTGCGGTTACTCCTTCCACTACAACAGTACCCGACACATCGTTCTGCCGCCGGATCTGGCACAGTCCCAGATACAGTGCGGCTGCCATATCCTTATGCTTATACGAATATGTATTTCCATTCATGTTGTCTTGCGATAACACGCTGTAGACATCATCAAAATAAGAAATCTGCTGGGACAGCAGTGGTTTTTTACTTTTCCCGTCTATCGTTATGGTCTCACCTGCTTTTACATCCGAAAATACCATGACCGTATCATCCGACACGCAGACAAGATAAGGGAAATCATAGGACGTGTTGTTTGTTATGCTTCCCCCCTGTTTCTGCTGCGTGAGCACCAGACCACTGGTGTCTATGCTTCCGCATCCTTTGGCAGTTCCTGCCGCAAAGAGATAGGCATTTTCAAAATTGCTCTGCGGTTTTACCCCAAGGGACAGACCCCTGTCATATTCCACCAAATAGTGATAACGGTCTGCATATACCCTGCCGGAAGATGCCATGCTGTATGATTCACTGAGACCTGAACCGCCATATGCGTAATTATCATTCAGCCGTACTTTCCACGGTTTTACCCCGGAATGATACGCATTGTAATAGGTGGTGATACCGGTGGTACTTTTTCCATCCGCCTGCTGTGCGGTCACCGAATAAACCGTGTCTCATGCAGCTTTAAATTCCGTCCGCCGATAAATACCACACCGATAAAGATTATGCCAAGTGCCGGTACCCCCAGCCAGTACCAGTCTCTTTTTTTCATCTTGCAAAGCAGAAGATAAAGCACCGGTCCAACAACGATCACATAGACCACTATCAGAACTTTCAGCCAGGAAAAATCCAGTGCCGTATTGAGGTGGTCAATGACACCGAATGCATTTTCCCCACTCCATCCCCATTCCTCGTCATTGACATACTGGGAATAGCTCATGGAATATCCTGCCACCTGGTCATAAATTCCGTAACACAGATCCGTGGAAGCCTTCTGCATCTGTTTTTCGCCAAAAGAAATGGCACATACACCGATGGCACCATCCCCACAGGCATACACCCACCCCGGATAAGCTTCGCTTTTACTTGCATTTATATTGTTCCGCTGCAGCTTTGCAACCGGCATCTGTGAAAAATCAATCCCGGTAAATCCGGAATAACTTCCCAGTTGCTGCATTTCTTTCGATGCATCATTTTCTTCTCCCACTTTGCTGACGCTTTTGCAGCTGACCTCCATAAATGAGGAATCAAAACCACCCAGTGTATCTTTGCCGCGCTCTCCGGTTCCAATCAGCAGCCATCCACCGTTTTTCACCCATTTCTCGATTGCTTTGATCTTCTCTTTTCCAAGTGAACTCACATCGTAGGAATCAATCACAAGAAAATACAGTTCATCCAGCTGTGCCTGCAATGTATCTGCGTCCATCTGTGTCAGATATACATTCTGGTCTTTTCCGTGAAGATAATAGGTCTGGCCGCTCATGCTCATCCAGCCAAGCGCATCATAATGATCCGAAAGCACTCCCACACCAATACCGCGCTTTTCTTTGCCAAAAATACTGGCAAATGCTTCCTTTGCCACAACGTTTCCCTTTTCATCGATAAACGCCACGATTCCGTTTCCGCGCGTCTGGCTGACATCCGCATACGGAATGGTCATTGTATACTGTTTTTTTCCGTTCTGTGGCAATGTCAGGCACTGTTCAAATGCGCAGCCTCCGGAGTTGTCTGTACCGGAAAACACCAGCCGCACCTTTCCGGAAAAATCCGCCCCACTGTTTTTGGCCTCCACCTGCACGACACAGTCTTTTTCCTGTTTCAGCAGTGTCACCGTTGCCGACAATGCCTGTTTCTGATCTGCATATACATTTGCTCTGCCACAAAATATGCCTAAAAATGCCAGACATACCAGAAGCAGACTGCAGATTTTCTTTCTTATTTTCATAACCTTCTCCTTCCATAAATGCTCTTTACGATTTCCTGTTATTTATGATAACATACGTTATTTTGGAATGACATTAAGGTTTTCTTAAAATTGTCTGGCTTATTTACAGAATTTCTTAAAATAAAAAGCCCCTGCTCTCGCAGGGACTTCCAGAACCTTCTATCAGATATAATTTTTTATTGTGCGGTGGCACGGAACATGACATTTCTGTATTTTGCAAGTACACGCATCAGAATGCTTCCAAGAACGCATACCGAAATCACCTCTCCGATTCCGACCGTAATGGCATTAAACGGGATGGTTACATTCACACCGTGGAAATATACCGCCGGAATACCGTACGCATAGACCAGCACGAACGGAACAATAATCATATTAAAAATAACCGGTGGAAATGTGCATGCAATCTTGTGATTGCGCAGCAGATAGGTACATACCGCTGCCAGCAGCGTGGCAATGCTTCCGAAAATGACATCATAAATCACGGCACCTGTCAGCAGATTCGCAAGCAGACAGCCAATCCACAGTCCCGGAATCGCTGCCGGCGTAAAAACAGGCAGGATACACAGTGCTTCGGAAAAGCGTACCTGAATCGTGTGGGATGCAAGTCCCAGTGCGTTGGCTACAAAAGTCAGCACTACATAAAGTGCTGCAATCACAGCAGCCTGAACAATAAATGTTACCTTTTTGTCTCTCATATCCATTTGTCTCCTTTAGTTTTGTTTTACGAGTGGAAGGTCTCGAACACTCGGTAATTTTTCGTGCAATCCCCTGTTTATGCTCTGCAACGGTTGACAGTATAGCACAGTACACCGCAAAAAGCAAGAATGCAATTTTCTACTGCCGGATATTTCTTTTCCTCTCCGTTTTGTATATTCCACATTATAGCAATAACAAAACCATTTTACAACAGACCGCTATCATGTACGCAGATACCCCTGCATACTTTTTAACGCATTTTTCTCCAGCCGCGACACCTGCGCCTGCGAAATATGAATTTCATCCGCGACTTCAATCTGTGTCTTTCCCTCAAAAAAACGCAGACGGATGATATGCTCATCCCGTTCATTCAGATGTGACAGGGCATCGGAAAGTGACAAATCCTCCACCAGTGCTCTTCTTTGTTTTTCTTGTCCGAAATCTGATCCATCACATACAGGGTGTCCCCTCCATCCGTATAGACCGGATCAAACAGACTTAAGGGCGTCTGGATGGCATCCAGGGCATACACCACATCCTCCACCGGAATCTCACATTCGGCTGCAATCTCTTCGAGAGTCGGTTCCTTCTGCGCATTTTTTGCCAGCCGTTCCTTTGCCTGCATGGCTTTATATGCAATATCGCGCAGTGAACGCGGAATGCGATAACTGCTGTTATCCCGCAGATACCGGCGGATTTCACCAATAATCATCGGAACCGCATAGGTGGAAAATTTCACCCCGACACTCGTATCAAAATTATCTATTGCCTTCATCAGTCCGATACAGCCAATCTGGAACAGATCGTCCACATTTTCATTATGATTATTAAACCGTTTGATCACGGATAATACCAGCCGGAGATTTCCCTTGATGTAGGTTTCTCTGGATGCCTTGTCGCCGGCTTTTATCTTTTTGAAAAGTTCATCTTTTTCTTCTTCTTTCAGTATTGGCAGCTGGGCCGTATTTACCCCGCATATTTCAACTTTGTACGTAGACATGGGATTCCTCCGTTATAATTGGATTTATAATAAAGGATTCCCATGTGCTGTTTTTTTATTCATTTTCATCCGGTTGTTCCAGACATGGAAAAAGCGGGACTTAAGTCCCGCTTTCCCCTCAAATTTACCGGTCCCACTTATCGCAGAGCGAATTGATCTGATCCGCAAACTTTCCAAGATCTTTATTCGCCATGCCCTGACATTTTTTAATAACGGCAATGAGACGTTCTCCCGCAATCATCAGGCGGTCAAACGCGCCGGATTTTGCACGGTAAACCCCCTGTGTCTTTTTCTCCACAAGCTGTCTGCTGCCCTGTGCGATCTGCTCTCCGGTAAGCAGATCATATGCATCCCCACTGTAGGGAGCCAAAGCATCAAATCCCACATCGTTTTTGACATGTTCCGCAAACTCTACCGCGGTGGTTTCCTCGCCATGTACAATAAACACTTTCTTCGGCGGCTTCTTAAAGTTTGCAATCCATGCGGTCAGATGATCCCGGTCCGCATGACCACTGATACCCGGAAGGTTTACAATGCTTGCTCTGACCTCAATTTCCTCTCCGAAAAGTTTTACCTTTTTTACTCCGTTTAACAGAGAATAGCCCAGAGTTCCAGGCACCTGATAGCCGACAAACAGAATCGTAGAATCCGTCCGCCACAGATTGTGTTTCAAATGATGCCGGATACGACCGGCTTCGCACATGCCGGAAGCCGAGATAATCACTTTGGATTTCTGGTTGAAATTGATCATCTTGGATTCTTCACTGGAAACTGCCACTTTCAGTCCCGGAAACTGGATCGTTGATGCCCGACTGTACCAGCTGTCTTGCTTCCTCATCAAAGCACTCTTCCACACTCTTATGGAAAATATTTGTTGCCTCCACGGCAAGCGGACTGTCGATATATACTTCAAATCCCGGATACTCCGGCAGCAGCCCCTCGGTTTTGATCCGGCGCATATAGTAAAGCATTTCCTGCGTCCTGCCGACAGAAAATGCCGGAATGACCAGATTTCCGCCTTTGGTAAACGTGGAATTCATCACCTTTGCCAGTTCTGCCGCATAATCCGGCGGTGTATTGTGATTGCGGTTTCCATAAGTGGATTCCATGATCACATAGTCCGCTTCCTCAAGATATTCCGGATCACGGATCAATGGACGGTTCGTAGTTCCAATATCCGGAAGACAGTTCTGTCTCGCATCTCAGTCACATA
>ENA-OQCE01001275-OQCE01001275.1-human-gut-metagenome-genome-assembly--contig:-NODE-1275-length-10375-cov-2.679742_pt1 | contig 10375 bp, 17 predicted proteins | sample MGYA00242495_ERZ504572 | MGnify/ENA primary metagenome ERZ504572 (study PRJEB26092, sample SAMD00036228) | human gut metagenome | host: Homo sapiens | study: EMG produced TPA metagenomics assembly of...
CCGGGTTCCCGGATTCCAAATTCCATCCCGACCACAACCATTGTTCCCTCCGGTACGGGAACCTCGATATGGATTTCCGACCCAGGAACGCCCACATCAGGTTCTTCTTCGCCTCCTCCCGAGGGAGGAGCTGTTTCAATCACTTCCGTGATATCCACCTTCACCTCTTGAACCGTTTTATCTCGTTTCACAATCTTCAATGTCAGCAACATAGGACTATCCGCACGGGTCTTGGCATCTTTCAGTAATACAAAACTGGAGAAATACCCCCATAAAAGCCCGTTTTCACGCTTTGTATTCACACATATAGGTACCTCGCTCAAATGGCAAGCACGGTTGCCTATAAAGTAACTTCCGTTCAAGCCGTCCACATGGCAGATGATGCTCAATATTCTATCCCATCCTTCCACCTTTATATCAAAGGAATAATGGTCCACTACCGCTTCCGGCTTCCAGTCCAACGGAAGCGCCACATCACTCTGCCTTATTTCCACCTCGTCCAAAGCCACCACATACAAAGGTCGGGCGACCAAACCATATCTTCGTGTATATCCAGCCCCGTACAGTGTCCCGTAAAAGCCTCAATCGTCTCATAACTCTCGTCGCCCCGTATCTGTATACTCTCCGTATTGAAGTTATAGCCACCACCGCATACTTCCCCGGCGGTACCTTCACCTCACCCCCTTCGGCAGGCAGATAACTTTCAACCTTTCTCCTCTGAGTATCTTTCGGATAGAAGATAATCCGCATGGTCTGCGGCAGCTTATCCGTCACCCCTTTCCAATCCAATTTAATCTGTACTCCGCTAACGGGATAATCATCCAGCATATCGCGGAAGTCACAGCTTCCCAGCATTGGCAACAGTCCGAAGAACAGCCAGAGAATCATATGCCGTGCATCTTTCATACCACTCATCTCCCCGACGTTAGAAGCCACACCAAAGAAACTTTTGCTTTTGTCGGCCCGATAAAGTGATACTTTCCACTGCTGACCCAAACCAAGTCATTTCCATAAGAAGTATATTTCCTGTACTCCGTATCCAAGTATCCAATGCCCACACTGAATTCAATCGCCAGATGCCGAGCCAGTGGACGCACGTATCCATAAGTTATTCCTGCAGCTGCGTAATACTTCCCCCGGTATCCCTTCTCCTCTTTCAACTGAAAATCATAGGTACCTCCTTCGGCATATGCTCCCAGGAAATGTCCGAACAATATTCCATGCGTATAGCGGTTTCCCAACCAGTAACGTACCTCTGTCCCTCCCGAAAGGAACTGATAACAGAAACCACATCCGCTGTCAGACCACCAAGGGCATTTGTACTCAACATTCAAAGACCACCTCTTTCTCAATGGCAGCTCCACTTCTATGTTCGGAGCCAAGGCCAGGTCGTAAAGCAAATTATTTTTTAACGCCAGCACCGTTTTACAAGTATGGCTATGAGATTCCGCCGACTTATTCTGCCCTATTACCTGCCCCGACATCATGCAAAAAAGGAGTAGCCAAAGAACATATATAAGAATGCGTTTTCCCATAATTTCGCGTTGTATACAAACAAAAGTAGAAGATAATTACCGAATAAAATCCACTTTCCATCACTCTTTTCAAAGGCTGAAAGGTTCTGTGAAACGATTGAAACAGATTTGCAACTTTTGCCTTATCCGGGACGCTGTGAATAGATTCTTTCCATACTCTCTCAAAAAGTCAATCCGTGTGCGAAAACAGTAAAATTCAGTGAAAGAAATACAAAAGAAGTAGCAGAATCATTCTGAAATTTGGAAGATAACAATGGAAACCTTACATTTGCAATGTGATTTTTTTCATAGTATTAGATTTAAGGTTAACAAAGGTTGGAGTACGGCGGTACTCCTTTTTTTATACCCATACGTTTCTCCGAATGACAAAAAATAGCTATCTTCGATGGCTTTTATAACTGTTAAAGAAGAAAACATCACCACTTGAGCCCATTATGAAAAAACCGGTACTCGCATTGCTTTCCATAATCCTACTTACCGCAGGATGTTCCAACGGCCTGCCACCACCAAGATACCCCTGACCAGCGCACACCGTGGTGCGGCCACCATTGCTCCCGAAAACACAATGGCATCCGTAGATTCGTGCATCAAATACGGTGTAGGCAATATAGAATGCGATGTCTGCATCAGTAAGGACAGTGTCTTCTACGTACTGCACGATTCCACCCTCGACCGTACCACCAACGGTACCGGCGCCATCTCCCAATGGCTGTCCGCCGACATCGACACACTGGATGCCGGCTCTTGGTTTGCGCCCCGATTTGCCGGACAACGGTACTACGCCTTACCGACCTGCTACGCAAGGCCAAAGAGCACGGTTTAAGAATCACCATCGACTACCGCAACGGCGGTCTGCACCAATTACTGAATCTGATAAAGGACGAAGGCATGCTGGAAAACAGCAACTTCACCTTCAGCAAGGAGTATCATGCCAAATGCTTCAGAAAAATGGCACCCGAGGTAAGAACCCTGCAAGCCTACATCAAAAGTGAAAAGGACATAGAGCATGTCGTAAAGGAACTGCATCCCGACATCGCTGTCGTCTGGATTGACTCCCTTACCCCGCAATTCGTAAAGAAATGCCGTGAGCACAACCTGCAGGTACTGGCACTTGTCCTGGGGCTGGACGACAAGACGGAAGAGAACCAGAAGGCGGTCGACCTGGGGGTAGACATCATAGCGACGGACCATCCGGAAAAGTTCATCATGAAATACGGGCAACCGTCCATATAAGGCAAGAGACCTGCCGCGCTCAGGTCAGCAAATGATAGACACCGCCCACCATTGCCTTGACCACTCCTTTCATCTCCAATTCAAAAAGCAAGGCACTCATCCGGTTGACGGGTATATCCGCTTCCACCACCATCGCATTGATATGGAGGTCTCCTTGCCGCATAAGGATGCGTACAACAAGCTCCTCCTCTTCCGTCAGTTCCGGGAAGAGATTACGCTGAATACCTTCTGTCCGGGCAGCTGCTCCGCTACGGACCAGCCATAATCTGCACAAACTCTTCCGCATTCTGGATAAGGCAGCCTTGTTGTCGCGTATCAACCGTTGCAACCGATGGAAGATTCGTCCGTAACACGTCCCGGAACAGCAAAACAGTCACGATGATATCCCTCCGCCAACTCTGCAGTGATAAGGGAACCTCCCTTTGCGGCAGACTCCACCACAATGGTAGCATCACTCATACCCGCCACAATACGGTTGCGGCTGACGAAATTATGCTTGTCCGGATTCGTCCCGGTAAGGAATTCGGTCAGCAGTCCGCCTTGTGCCAGCATGTCGATGGCTGTTTTCCGGTGGACATACGGATAGATGCGGTCCAGTCCGTGAGCAAGGACAGCAACGGTAGGGAGATGATTTGCCAAAGCGGCCCGATGGGCATGGATATCTATCCCGTAGGCCAGTCCGCTTACTACCAGCACATCGGGACAAAGAACGGCCAAATCGCGCAGGAAGTCGATACAGAATTGCTTGCCGTAATCGGTGGCACGACGTGTACCTACCATATCGATGACATGCAGGCGGTTGAAATCGGTGTTTCCTTTAAAGAAAAGTACAATCGGCGCATCTTCACATTCACGCAAGCGCGAAGGGTAAGCCTCATCCTTCAACGTCAGGCAGGAAAGACGATTCTTCTCTACAAACTCCATCTCCTGCTCGGCACGCAGAAAGGCAGCGGGACAATCAAGAGCCGTCACTACCCCCGGATTCACACCGGGCATGATTTCGGGAAGCTCCTTCCGCCGACTGAATACTTCGGCAGCACTGCCCATACCCTCTATTAAACGCTTTGCCCCGATATGTCCTATACCGGGGCAAAGTGTGAGAGCTATACTGCAAATCCGTTCGTCACTGTTCATTCCACCAAAAATTACACGGACTTACACGGGTTGAGATAAGGGGCAAAAAGGCGGTCGAACAGTTCGCTGTCGCTCAACCGGTCATTGACTACACACACGGTCTCTACCACGCCTTTGAGGCAGACCTTACCGTCGGAAACACGGAAGATATCTTGATAGAAGACGTACTTGATACCTTCCTTCTTCATATAAGTTTGGAAACAAACTCGTCACCACTCCTCAGGGGAGTCTTGAAAGCCATATTGATACGTGCCACTACCGGGTCTACCCCCTGCTCGTGCAGTCCGGCAAAGCTGACGCCGGCACTCAACAGAAACTCATGGCGCGTATGCTCCAGATAATGCTGATAATTGGCATTATTGACGATGCCTTGCAGGTCGCATTCATAGTCGCGCACCTTCATGGGAAGTTCATAGATATAATTCATATTTAGTATTGGACTATTTACTATTTGATACTTAGCCACGTTGTTTCTCCACATCCAAGCCTTTGAACTTCTTCAGTTCCTCTACGCTGACCAGCTTGTAGAGTTTGTCACTGGGACGTATTTTCACCGATTTCATCGAGAAATGCTGGCCTTTCTTTACAGTCTGCACGGGTTTCAAATCGACGCGTGCCTCGTCCAAAGTGACGAATTCGGCACCCGTTGTGGGACCCGTAATCAGCAACTTGTCGCCTACGCTCACTTCGGCTGCTTCTACCAGGAACTCCGCCACACCGATGTTTGAGAAGTAGCGGATGCCCTTACCCACATAGATTTTACGTTCCGTAGCGGCAGAGCCGTAGTTCTTGGTCCATTCGCCCAAGCGTTGTCCCAGGTAGTAGCCGTCCCAGAAACCACGATTGAAGACCGTCTTCAAACGTTCATCCACCGGGCAATCTTCTCATCGGTGAATGTATCGTCCAGATAGGAACGGATGGCTTCTTTGTAACACTCCACTACCGTGCGCACGTACTCGGGTCCGCGGGCACGTCCTTCAATTTTGAAAACACGAACACCTGCATCCAGCATCTTGTTCATGAAGTGGATAGTTTTTAAGTCTTTGGGGGACATGATGTACTGGTTGTCCACCTCCAATTCCACATCCGTCTCCTTGTCGCGCACCGTATAACTACGGCGGCATACCTGCATGCAGGCACCGCGGTTGGCGGAGTGGTTCATTTCATGCAATGAGAGATAACACTTTCCGCTGACTGCCATGCAAAGGGCACCGTGGCAGAACATCTCTATACGTATCTGCTCTCCGCTGGGACCGCAGATATTCTCCTCACGGATATGTCGGTAGATTTCTGCCACCTGCTCCAGATTCAGCTCACGCGCCAGCACCACCACATCGGCAAACTGCGCATAGAAGCGCAGGCTTCCACATTGCTGATGTTGAGCTGTGTGCTGAGGTGTACCTCCTGCCTATCTGACGGGCATAGCTCATCACTGCCACATCGGCGGCAATGACAGCCGAGATACCTGCCGCCTTTGCCGCATCTACAATGGTACGCATCAGCGGAATGTCATGGTCGTATATGATGGTATTGACGGTAAGATAGCTTTTCATACCATGTTCATCGCACATCCGGGCTATCTCCCGCAAATCGTCGATAGTGAAGGTATTGGCCGAACGGGCACGCATGTTCAGGTTCTCGATACCGAAATAGATGGAGTCGGCATCTGCTTGTATGGCTGCTGCGAGAGATTCGCGCGAGCCTACCGGTGCCATGATTTCGAAGTCACTGATTGAGTGTTTCATCATTTCTTTTTGAATTAGAGTATGCAAAGGTAGGCTTTTTTCTGTACTTTTGCGGACAAATCCGCTTAGATTATGAAGATTAAAGATATAGACCTGGGCCCACGCCCCGTATTCCTCGCCCCGATGGAGGACGTCACCGACCCTGCTTTCCGCCTGATGTGCAAGCACTTCGGAGCAGACATGGTATATACCGAGTTCGTTTCTGCCGATGCCTTGATACGCTCCGTAGGCAAGACCCAGCAGAAACTGAATATCAGTGATGAAGAGCGGCCCGTAGCCATACAGATATACGGACGGGACACCGTCACCATGGTAGAAGCCGCCCGCATTGTGGAGCAGGCACATCCGGACACGCTGGACATCAACTTCGGCTGCCCCGTGAAGCGCGTTGCCGGCAAGGGTGCCGGTGCCGGTATGCTACAGAACATTCCGCTGATGCTGGAAATCACTCGTGCCGTGGTAGATGCCGTGAAGATTCCCGTCACCGTGAAGACCGCCTGGCTGGGATGCCAACAGTAAAATCATCGTAGACCTTGCCGAGCAGTTGCAGGACTGCGGCATTGCCGCCCTCACCATCCACGGCCGTACCCGCGCCCAAATGTATACCGGTGAGGCGGACTGGACACTTATCGGCGAGGTGAAAAATAACCCACGCATGCACATTCCCATCATCGGCAACGGTGATATCACCACTCCCCAACGGGCCAAAGAATGCTTCGACCTCTACGGTGTGGACGCCATCATGATAGGCCGTGCCAGCTTCGGCCGCCCGTGGTTCTTTAAGGAAGTGAAGCATTATTTGGAGACGGGCGAAGAACTCCCTCCGCTGAGTTCCGAATGGCGGCTGAACGTACTCCGCCAGGAAGTGGAAGACAGCGTCAACCTGCTGGATGAACGACGGGGCATACTGCACGTGCGCCGCCACCTGGCAGCAAGCCCGCTCTTCAAAGGGATTCCCAATTTCCGCGACACCCGGATAGCCATGCTGCGGGCAGAGACGAAGGAGGAACTGTACCGCATCTTCGAAGAGATAGAACCGTTGCTGCCATAGGAGAAAACCGCATACGATTTTTACCATCGAGTCCGATACTTGAGCAATCATCCTCACGCCCCTTCTTGAATAGCTTCTGAGAGGGGGGGGAGTATTCAGACGCAGATGACACGCTTTGTTGCCATCCGCATAACTCACTGTCTGTCAGCAAGAAATTTTGCCAACCACTTGCCTTGCCCTTGGCAAACTTTTGCCATGCCTATGGCAAAGCCTTGCCAATGGGAAGGCAAAACCTTGCCAACAAGGAGGCAAGAAAAAAAACATTGTTTCTTTGGCAGAAAGAAACAAGTCCCTATATTCGTCTTCCCAAGAAAGAATCCCATAAATATGTCTTTATGAAAAAGAAAAAACTACTCAAACAGCTCATCGTAAACTTCCAGCATTCACTTCCGGCAGAAGTTTATCCGCGTACATTGGTATTGCCCACAGACAGTGGAAAGATAATCACCGTGCCCGACTAGCGGAACATCGGCTGCGCAAACCATCGCTTGAACATCCACGTGGCCAGGATATAAATGCCGAAAGCCGATACGAAACCCACGATAGAGTCTATCAGGTAATGTGCCTGGATATAGACCGTAGCCCCACACAACAGCAGATAGAAAGGAAACAAGCAGGCAAACAGACGCTTGCTGCCACGCCATGCCATAATCATCAGTACCGTAGACATTCCGACGTGCGAACTGGGAAAAGCAGCCGTGGGGCGCTCACCCACCTGCTGGGAACTCTCCACCAGGTTGTAGAAGAAGCCGTGCTCATAGCCCGGACCGGGAAGAAGTTCCTGATGGTGATGGAAATAGTCACCGATGGACGGGAAGATACCTTGCGCCACATGGTCGCTTCCAATGGCGGGGAAGTAGAACTGCGGCCCGGCAACGGGGACGAAGATATAAACAAGGTAATAGATGAAGAAAGCGGTGACGATGACGAACGAAACCTTCTCGAAAAGGTCGAAACGATAAAGGAAATACCACACCACCACCAGCAGAATCATCGGATAATAGAAGAAGTATCCCATATTGAACGGCTCGCTCACCCACATCTGCGGAAACCTTTCACAGAACCATACAGCAGGCTGTCCGCCAAACATCCACTGCTCCACCGACGCGAACACGTGGTCGAGATTGGGGAATATCCGGTTGAACTCAAAGGTGTCGGGATACCAATAGGAAAGCAGTGACATCTGGATGGCTATGCGCACAAAGGCAGAGAACTTGCAGGGTGCCAGCCGGTAAAGATACATCAGCAGGAACGTCATACCCGCAATGACAACACGGTCTGCAAGCATCTGCACCGGATGATCCATTTCCTGAAAAAGAAACAGAATGAGAATGGAAGTCAGCAAATTGTATATCAGCGTAATCTTCTCTACCGCAAAAAGCCCCTTACGGGTTTCTACCCTTTTAAATAAATCTAAAGCCATCCCTTATCCTTATACCAGGCAATGGTTTCCTTTACACCCCGTTCCAGGTCGTACTCAGGACTGAAGCCCAGTTCCTCGACGGCCGGTGTGATGTCACACTGCCAGTTGCGTTGTTTCATTATTCTATACTTGTCCGAATTGAGCGTACTGGTCTTGTTCTGCCGCTTCGCCCAAAATTCAGCGAGCAAAGATACGACTTTCAATACAATTAACGGACATCTCAGGCGAATAACAAACGGGTTGCCCAATTCTTTCCTTATCAAATCGGAAAAAGCACGGCTACTATACACCTTCCCGTCAGCCAGAAAATAGGCGCGGCGGGACACCTGCTTCTCTATCCCGAGGAAGACGGCCTGCACGATGTCCTTTACATATACAAACGTCAAGTCCTGGCGGCGGAAGCCCACAGAAAAGTCCGTATGCTGCCGGATGGACTTTGCCATAAGATAATAATCCTTCTCACGCGGCCCGTATACACCCGTCGGCCGGTAGATGACGTAGGGGAAACCCGGAATACTCTGCAAATAAAGTTCTGTTTTCAGTTTACTGAGCCCGTAGGCGGTATTGGGTGAAGGGGGGTCACTCTCCATAATCGGGTCGTAGGTCCTCTCGCGTACCGGACCGAACACACTCAGCGTACTGATGAAAATAAACTGCTTGGGAATCATGTTCAGCTCCCTCAGCGTATCGATGAAGTATTTGGTCTGCAGGTAATTCACCAAATCGAATTCGTTCTTGTCCACGCACTTCGTCACACCGGCACAATGAACAATATAATCAAACTTATTGTAGGTCCCTTTATGTCCCGAAAGCTGCGCCCTCAGTTCATTGGGATGCGCAAAGTCCAGTTCGAGAAAATGTATCTTGCGGTCACGCAGATACTCGCGGCTGCTGGACGAGCGTACACCCGCCCACACACCGAACTTGCGCTTCAACGCTTCCTCCACGATGAAACTTCCGATAAATCCGCTTGCTCCTGTAATTAAAATCGATTTCACTTCTTCAGTTACAAATTACTAATTACTTTTCATCCGATTACTTTTCATCCAATCCGTCACCTTGGCGCTCCTTTATTACTTTGTCGCCTCGTTACTCTTCTTCACCGGCTCCACATGGATGCTGACCAGTGTTCCTTTGCCGAACTGCCTTTTCAACTTGTTCTCCACCGCCGTTGCCGTCTCGTGAGCTTCCTCCAGCGAGATGCTGCCATCCATACGCACATGCACCTCGATGGCACAATAACTGCCGATGCGACGCGTACGAAGGTGATGCGGCGAGCTGATACCGGGAAAAGAGAGAATTGTCTTTATTATCTCATCCTCTACCTCGGCAGGCAATGATTTCTCCAACAGTTCGTCCACACACGGTATCAACAATTGCACAGCCACCTTCATAATGAAGAAGCTGACAATAACCGCCGCCACCGGGTCCAGCACCCGCCAATGGTCACCCAAAAGAATGGCTCCACCTATCCCCACTGCCGTGCCTATGGATGAAAGCGCATCACTCCGGTGATGCCAGGCATTGGCAACAACCGCCTGCGAATTCAACTTCCTACCCTTGAAAACGGTATATTGATAAAGCACTTCCTTGAAAACGATGGATACCAATGCAGCCACCAGCGCCAGCATACCGGGCTCCTGCAAAGAACCGCCTTGCAGGAAACGGTAAATGGAGGAAGCCCCGTTCCAGAAAATGCCGAATCCCACAAACAACAGAAAGACACCGATAATGGCAGTTGCCAGCGTCTCGTACTTGCCATGACCGTAATCGTGCCCCTCATCCTCGGGCTTTGCTGAGATGCGCACAAATACAATGACAATAATATCTGTAATGAAATCCGACAAAGAATGTACCGCATCCGCCAGCATGGCGGCACTGTGACCTACAATACCTGCAAAGAATTTGAAGACAAGCAAGAGAAAGTTTACCACACTTCCCACAACCGTCACCCGGTAAATGTCTTTTTCCCGTGTGGCATCTGCTTTTTTGTTCAGAGTTTGCATTTCCATCTGCTTTTCGTCTAAGGTACAGCCTATCTTCACTTTGTGTGCAAATATAGTACATAAATCCATTACAATCTGTCGTTCCTTCATTATTTTCAATAGAATGATAATATTTTGAAGTCTGAGTGAACGAAGGAACGTATTTATTTGTTTACTTTGCAAGAGGTAATCACCACAGATTACACAGATTGACACAGAATCTCTATTTATACATAAAATACATCATAACATTATGGCCAAAAAGAAAG